>Ga0187892_10000619_pt1 | contig 90960 bp, 90 predicted proteins | sample MA1701073metaG_FD_139345 | JGI IMG/M metagenome (GOLD analysis project Ga0187892, IMG submission 139345) | Bio-ooze microbial communities from a basaltic lava cave in the Kipuka Kanohina Cave System on the Island of Hawaii, USA - MA170107-3 metaG ... | reverse complement strand
GGATTGGGGCGGTTAGCTCAGTTGGTTAGAGCGCCACGTTGACATCGTGGAGGTCACAAGTTCGAGTCTTGTACCGCCCATACTAGTTGTTAGGGGATAGGGGACAGGGGATAGGCATGGAAGGGCGCCCATAGCTCAATTGGATAGAGCATCTGACTACGGATCAGAAGGTTGGGAGTTCGAGTCTCTCTGGGCGCGTGGTGATGTAGGTCTGAGGTCTGAGGTCGGAGGTCTGAGCGGTTGGGCTTTTTCAGGCCTCAGAGCTCAGACCTCGGACCTACAAGCGGGGTGTAGCTTAGCCCGGTAGAGCGCCTGCTTCGGGAGCAGGAGGTCGCTGGTTCAAATCCAGTCACCCCGATAAAGTAAGACACAGCCAGACAACGCTTTACGCGAAGTCTGGCTGCTTGTTTTGCGACCTTCTGACGGTTGTGGGAAGCACATGGGAAGCGCGCGGTGCGATTTCGGCCCGTAGAGAGCCGAGGGGGTCACTCGTCGTCCCCCGTCAGATCGATTACTGACTTTCTTCGTCGCATCTTCAAGGCGAGCTGCACGTTCTTCTCTCTGGTTTGGATCGGTGTAGTTAGCGCGCCGAACGGGAGGTCCTCTCGCAAAGCGCGGAGTACTCGTCGACGCTGGTTCGTCAGAGGTGCGAAACACCGAAGCTTAGGCCACTGAGGTTCGCGGCCGAGTGCGGAGGAAAAGGTGCGCAGAATGTCCCCAGCCTTTCCCACTGGCGTCGCAACGTGAAACCCTTTGATCGCTCCTCTTGCGGCGTGAAAGTGGTCAGCCAGGGCGTCTAGTTGCGCGCCTGCGACTGCACGATTCCATCGCTGGATGTCTTCGCGCGCGAGACCAACGAGCACCTGCACCATTTGCCCACCGTCAAGTCGGTTGGCCTTCATGGCCGGTGCACCATCCAACTCGCCACCAAGTTCTCGTCGAACCACTGACGCCAGTAGGTCGTTGAGCGTTTCGCCGCTCGTTAGGGTTACGGTCGGCTCATGGCGAGGTGCGTCTTTGACGCCGTGGAGATGGGAGAGAGGGGCGTGATAGAGCTTGTGGATGGCGAATACGTACTTGTCGCAAGGCACATTGTCGCCCGCCTCCCACTTTTCGAGGGCAGCGCGTGTCGCGCCGATGGTTTCGGCGAAAGCCTCGGGGCTCAACCCCTTTTCCCTGCGTAGGGCTTGAATCCGTTTCCCGGCGAGTGCGCAGCGCGTTTCGCGCTCGCGCTCGTCCTCTCGGAAACGTGGCGGTCGCCGGACTGCAACTTTTCTTGCGCTCATATGCAAGAAAATAGGCTTAGGATGTTGCATACACTAGCCACCATCCTACCGGCAGAGGCCACCGCAGCAACCCCATGTCGAGAGGAGAGCAACACACATGCAACCGCAGACACACAAGCACGATGGCACAACTTCCACGCTCGACGAGTGCGTCGATACGGCGACCGCTGCCAGAGTGCTCGGGCTTGCGGTCGCGACGCTCGAGAAACGCCGAGTGCAAGGCAAGCCGCCTCGCTACGTGAAGATTGGGCGGCTCTGTCGTTATAGAAAGTCGGAGCTCGAACGTTTCCTCTCGGAAGCCGAGAGAAGTAGCACATCGGACCGCGGGCGTGCGGCCTAACGGGCGAATGGCTACGAGTGAAATGCAACCGCTCGCTGGACCAACGGCGGCTTTCAGCGCGATGACGCGCCGCGAACGCCATCGTGAGGTGGTCGGTGCCGCCCGATAACGACCGGTACGTCGAAGCCTTGGACAAGCCACCAGTTTTTTGCGACGCAGCCAGCGTGGACTGCCCGCCTAACGGCAGCGAGCCTCACCCAAAGGAGAGCCGCCCTGGCCCGGTATGGATCGCCGAGTACTTCGAACGGCCGGAGTTGCTCGCTGCACCTGTCGCCATCGTGCCGCGACTACTCTATCCCGGGCGCGTCATGATGCTGAGTGCGCGCGAGAAGGTGGGCAAGTCGACGCTGCTCGCGCAAGCGTGCGCGGCGCTCACGGTCGGCGGCGAGTTTCTGGGCGACAAGCTCAAGCCGGCCGTCGTGTTGTGGTATGCGATTGACGAACTGTTAGACGATACGGTGCGTCGGTTCAAAACGTACGGCGTGCACCCCGATCGTTTAGCGATCTGCGAGGTGCCACCAACCGCACTCGAAATGCAAGCGCACATCGAAGAGACCGACGCGGCCGTGGTCGTTGTCGACACGCTGACGGAGCTATGGGGCGGCCGGAAGATCGACGAGAACCAAGCGAGCGAGGTCGCGCCGCGCATTCGCCCTTACATCGACGTGGCGCGATCGCTCAAGGTCGCGTTAGGGCTCCTGCATCACACCAGTCGCGGCGGCGTCGAGTATCGCGGCAGCGTGCACCTCGGCGCGGCTGTGGACATCATCGTCACGCTGAGGCCCGTCAAACTGCCGACTGCACAAGACCCGGAACCGGATGACCCGACGCGCGAGGATAGCCGACGGTTGCTGATCGGGAAGGGTCGCGGCGTTCACTTCCACGAGCGGCTGTCGTTCGACCGGGGGCGCTACGTCCTTGGCGAAGCGGTGCCCTCGCTGCGCGGCCGGATTCTGAAGCTGCTGCTTAACGAGCCTGAAAGCGCGACCAGCACAGCTGCAGCGCTACGGGTGCGCAAAGAAACAATCGTCGAGGAGTTTCGACTGCTTGACCAGGAGGCGATCGTTAGGCGAACAGCGGACGGCAAGAAGTACGAGCTGACGCCAGGCGGAAGACTGAGCGCGGCAGCGGTTCCCTGACCGGTTCCGATACCCCCTCAAAAACAGCGTCGGGAACCGGTTCCCGACCGGTTCCCGGCATAGCGAACGCACTCGCTCAGCGCCGCTAGCGAGAGTCGAGCCGGTTCCCGACCGGTTCCCGACCGGTCCGCGTGCGGCACCGGTTCCCGCACGATTGCCTTAGGATACTTTTGGGGAACCGATGCGAGCGATCCGCGGAGAACTACCAGCTATCGACCGTCAGAGGAAAGTCGATGTCAGTGACTGCGCTACGCACCTCAATCACGTTGCCCGAGACTTGCCCCGGCCGAACTTTGAACTGCCGCCAGTTGGTACCAAACATCTCGGCCATGCAAGCATTGGCATAGCTCGTCACTGCTGCCCTAAACTCTTCGCGGGCGGCCAAGACGCCTAACGCGGGCGGCACGTACACCTGGTACACATCGCTGTCGCCAGTGAGTTTGTCGCCCATCGGCAGTCTGACCAGTCCGTCGAAGGTGTGCGTACCGTCTGGCGTTCTGACTCGACCAGTGAAGTAGCCCACGAAAACGTCATCACCACCTTCGTCCTTTTCCCACGCAGTCTGACGGAACGAGCCAAACTGCACCTGTACGGTGCCGACGAATGTCGGCGCCTTTTGCTCGGATCCTGCCATTTGCCCTAGCCTTCCTTGAGTGATGGACCATGGAATGCTATTCGCGATCCGAGTTCCGAACTACTACCTACGAAAGAGAATCGCCTTCGGGCCTGGTGACGCGGCCGTAGTCTGTTACGTGACGGGAGCGACGTCCGTAATTTCGGTGAATGATCGGTCCATGGAAGAGATGGCGGCCGCTTCGGCGCGCCCTTGAAGTTGGCGGTTACATCGGCTGCACGATCGCCCTTATTGGTAGCGGTCTCACTGTGTGGCGCGCACACATTGATGGGCTCGCGCCGGCCGTTATTTGGACCCTCGGTATCGTCGTGACCACGGTGCTTCTTGCGGGGGCCGCCGTAATTCGGCGGCAGGTTGTTCAACCAGGGCCAGCCGTTAACCAAGCAGGTTCGTTAGGCGCGGGGGCTATCACCGCACAAGCGCTCGTCAAATGGCAGGAGGAGAGTCAAGCACAGATCAAACGCATGCAAGCAGAGCTGCTCGCAACCGAACGGTCAAAGGCAGACTGGCAAACAAAAGCGCAACGCCATGAGGAGGGTCTACAAAAGGCAATCACCCTTTTGATGGAAACCAGTGCGATCAGAGACAGAGCCTCGGCGCTTGCTTTGCGGTACGGGAACGCCGTGCGGGATGCCCACAATGCGCTGCTTCAGACATTTATAGGGGGCCTGTTAGGCGAGGAGCGAAGCTGTGAAGATCGAATCGCAGCGGCGCAAGACATCCTCGGAGCTGCGATGAGAGAAGAACTGTTCGTAGCCCTTGGGAAAGCACTCTCCAAATTGCCGAAATCAGGTCCAGGAAACTTCGGCTTTCGCACGCCAGGCAGTGATTTGGGAGACGCGTCCAACTCCGAACTGCGTCCGCTGCCTCGCGTGTCAGATGATCACTCGCAGAAACCAGAGTGACGCTGAGTTACGTTGCGTTGGTCAGCATGCCGACCCCCACAAAACCCCCGCAGCGTCCAGAAGACTCAGACGCACGTCGCGGCCTGGCGGAGATTGAGGACGCAGGCGTGACGCTCGGTGAGTACGAGGCTGCGTGCGCTGCGTGCACGGAGCGTGAGCTGCGTTTTGCAATCGAACTCGCCAAGGGCGCTCGCCTCGCTGACGCGCACGCCGCCGCCGGCTATCGATACCGAGGCTCAATGCGAGCGCGGGCTCACGACGCTTACCGGATTCGGCAGCGTCCCAACGTCATGATCGTCGAGCGCTGTTTGCGACGTGTGGCGATTCATCGTGCCGAGGTCGAAGTGGCCGACGTTCGCGCGGAACTCGTTCGCATCGCGTTCTCGAATATCAAACACTACGTCATCGAGCCCGGGGGCACTGTGAGCCTCGCTCCAGACGCGCCGGCTGACGCTATGCGCGCTGTAGCGTGGTGCGACGTGCGACGCACGAAGCGTGACGGGATCGAAAGGACTACAACCGTCTTGAGGCTGTGGGATAAGCTCTCGGCACTCCGGTTGCTTGCGGAGGATCTCGGCATCGTCGGAATGAGGGAAGGACCTAACGCGGCTACGTCGCCGTGCATCATCGTCGAGGGAATGCCACGCGATGGGTCCCCAGCTTCAGAGGCGTCGGTTGGTTGGGAGGACTAGGCCTCCTTAATGGAACTCGCTCGCCCGTCTTATTCGATGCGTTTACCGATACTGCCCTGTCGCCTCAACCGCCGTTTTGCATCCAACTACGTTCCCCATCGCAGCTGACGCTGCTAACGATGGAGTGCCTAACGTGGCAACAATAGGTTCCGGTCAGTGCCCGCTGTGCCAAACAACGTGCACAATCTCATTCCGCGACGACAGCGATTCACGCGAATATCGCGTCCAGTGTCCCGCGTGCCACGTGTACTTCCTTGATGTTCTATCCGAAGACGCTATCCGCTCGCTTAACTCAGTTGTTCGCTACCGGCTCTGCGCTGTCGCACGGGAGATGTCCGATAACGGACGGCCAATCGAATTGGACGCCGAGAACTACGAAGAAATCAGCACCCGTGCGCGTCGGTGGACACTACTGAGTGACGGTATCGACAGATTGCTTGCAGAACTGGCGCGCCACGTGGGTGATAGGCGACGCGACATTATCAACTTCAATGCAAATACCGATTTTCCGCTAATCGCCTGTCGGGGGCCGGCGGAGGTGCAAGATCTCATAGCTTTCGCAGTAGATCGCGACTTCATAGCGCCAGGCATGCTCGTAATCACTCTCGCAGGATGGGAGCGTGTGGAGCGGCTACAGAGTACAAACCCGCAATCTCGGCAGGCGTTTGTCGCCATGTGGTTTGATAGGTCGATGCGCGATGCATATACACTGGGCTTTAAGCTAGCAATCGAAGCAAGCAACTACTTCACTGCCGTGCGCGTCGACACGCTTGAGTACAATGAAGGCGTAGACGATAGGATCATCGCCGAAATCCGACGTAGCGCATTCCTCGTTGCAGATTTCACTGGGTCACGCAGTGGCGTTTACTTCGAAGCCGGATACGCACTTGGTTTGGGCCTACCCGTGATCTGGACATGCAAGGAAGATCAGGTCGGAGACCTGCACTTCGACGTGCGGCAGAAGAACCACGTCATATGGAAGGATCACGAGGAGCTCGTCGAGAAACTGGACCGACGCATTCGCGCTACCGTGTTGCCTGTTGGCTGGCGTTAGGTCGTCGCGGCTACGATCGCGGAGAGGCCAGGTGGATTGTAGACATTGACCTCGATTATTTCACGCACGAGGTCGCGAACTGCCTACAAGCGGGCAACAGGCTCGCGCTCATAGAGTCTGTTGAGGTTGTGACTCAATAGGAGGGGTGCGTGACGGTCAACATTGGGCTGGTGACAACAGAGGCGCTTGTGTTGGGCTGTGACAGCGTGGCGAGCACGAGCGCGCAATACATCGATCCCTTCTCAATCCAATGGGAGAAGGACGCGTCAGGCGCGCCACTGATAGACAAGAGCGGAAAGTTTACGCTGCACTTTAGCTACACTGACTTCCAAAGCGTCGTGACGAATGCGTGGGGCGGCGTGACGAAGATGTTCGAGATTCATAGCCAGCCCTCGCCGGTTGTGGCAATAACAGCGGGCTTGGCAAAGCTCAAAGATCGTGCGATCGCGAACCATGCTTCTGAGTTTCTCGCCAAATACAGTGCTCGCGCGCAGAAGTTGGTCAGCGCAAAAACAATCTGCGAGCACTTTCTTCGCTTCATGCGAGGCCGCTACGTATCTCACTATCGGGGTTCGCCCCTCCCACCCGAGTTCCGCGAAGGCCCGCAGTTTCTCGTTGGTGGGTATGGCCGCGACGACCCGTTCCCGTCGCTCTATCGGCTCAACGTTCAGAAGAACACGATTGAAGCCGCCTTCACCGACGGCAAAACAGGGATCGCCTGGGACGGTCAGTCTGACGCCGTCGAGAGGTTCGTTCGCGGCTTCGACGTTCGACTGTTCTTCTATACAGAAATGGAAACGCAACGCGTGCTGAAGGCGCACAATGAGAGGATGAAGGACGCGGTCGCGAAGCTTGTGAACACTGTGCTGGATAAGCTTCAGCAACCAATGCCAAGTGGAATCGACACCAAGCTGCCGGAGCTGCTGAGCATTCCGCTCAACTGGCCACAGTTTGCGCTTCCGGTTGACTATGCAAACCTCCCGCTACAAGAAGCGGTCTCGTTTGTTTCGTCCCTGGTGATGAGCCAGTCAAGTAAGGCTCGATTTGCGCGCGGTGTACCAACGGTTGGCGGCCGGACGCATATTGGTGTAATTACGAAAGACGCCGGCTTCAGGCCGTTGAACGAACCCACGTTAGCGCATCGGTACACGGGGTTTGGCGATGACTTATAACAACAGCATGAGAAGCGGCCACGTCGACACGGTTCCCGAACACATCCAAGGGAAGGAACCAAAGACGTCTGGGGGCGCCATTAACAAGCGCTCGCCGACGACAAAGGACAGCGCCACCGGTCAGTTGGTCGTCGTGAAGGGCCGACTCGCTGTGAAAAGAAAGAAATAACGCTCGTTAGACCAAGAGCTGGCGCGTGATGCGCTGAGTTTTGAGTAGGCCCCTCGTTAGATCGCAGTCGTCAACGCCGTTCCGAGCGGAAAGGCGCCATTAGCGATTCGCCGCCACTATCCGTACGTTCTTGCGCGCGAAGCAGACAATTCGCCTAACGTCCGCAGGAAGCCGTGGGCTACCCGCCATCACTTCAGCCTCTCTTTTGGTGAGTTGCGAGGCGGCTGATCCAGCTGATGCCAACTAATCGGCTGTGCGCTTCGATCGTATCTGCCTGTCCACTTCCGACCGTCTTGTGTCTCGACCACGATTCCATCCACGTCGTCTGGCCTAACGTCGCGGATGCTGAGCTCGAATGTGTGGCTTTCGCCCTCCGCCACGAATTGCGTTCCTCGGTCGTGTCGATCGGTTAGTAAGTGTTTTGCGGCTCCGGTGCTCAGCAGGGAATACCAGACGCGTTCTATCGCCACAGGCCGTCGGCCACGATTCTGCACGTGGACTAGAAACCTCGGATCGGTGTCGTTCGGTGCGCGCAGGTCTGCACGCGCTGGGTCGTCCGGCCCGGCGAATACTGTGATGCGGGGCCTGTCGCGAAGACCTGTGTAGAGGTTCCAGAAGAGCGACGCAGTACCAACCACGGCCCCGTAGATCGCTAGGACCTGTGTCATTGTTAAGGAGTCCACAAAACGCTCTCGTGATGTGAGACAATTCGCCGCGGCTGATTCATGTTGGAATCATCATAGCAGCGGACTGATCGAGTTAGGCCGTCCACAAGCGCTGACGCTCGGACGTGCACACGGGCTCCTAGCATGGCTACAGTGCAAGCATGGGATTGAGTGGCCCGATCACTTCGGCGACCTCGAGCTGGCGATCGATGCTAGTTCGCAGGATCCGAGCCTCGACGTTGGCAAGCGCGCCGTCGCGACGCTTCTACATGTAGCCTTGCAAGAGTACGACGCGCTCGGGCTTTGCTTCGGGCTCGCGCCAACCATGTTAGCCGATGTTATTCGACACGCGGCGCGTTCGCTGAGAACTACTTCAAAAACCTTACGAGACTCTCGGCCCAGGACTCGACTGCGTTCTCAGGAAGGATTGTCGCACCGAGATCGGAGAACAGCGCGGTGCGTTCGTCATACAGCCCCTGCATTTCATCAGCGTGCGGCATCTCAGTCGCCGGCGGCAGCGCCATGACCCCGATTTCGATGCCTTGCTCGCGCGGCCGCGCATCGCTTAGAGCCCAAGCTATCGAGTCTAGGCGTTGGTGTAGTGCCTTGGATGTTGGATCCGGAACTTCGAAGGACGCGGACTGCGCCACGAAATACGCCGATCCGTTAGCGAGGGCGACGTCGAAGTAATGATCCTGCCGCGCACCACCAAGCTTGTAATCTGTTCGCAACAATGTTTCTGCAACTTCCGGTGGCAGGATGTTCGTTAGGCCCTTGCGGACTTTTGAGACGACGACGCTGCTAGCGGTTCGCTGATCACGCGGCCGGGTCGACTGGGGGCGATGCACAACCAAGTAGCGGCGCGCCGTCTCCGACAGTAACGCTTCAACGCCTTGAATCGATGCGCGCGGCTCTGTGAACCGAATGCTGTTGCTCCACTCCGCAAACATGCGCTCGAGGGTCTCCGCAGTAATCTCGGGCGCCGGTGGCTCAGGCACCAAATCGACGCCTAACGTGTGCGCCTCGCGGGCCATGTCCGTCTGATATGCCACCACGCGCTGGAACCGACGAGTGAAGTCCTTCAGGAAGCTGACGTCCTCGCCGCCGAAGCGCTTCACGCGACTCCATTCGCTCAAAAACCGAACACGCACCGTTGCGTTGTGATACGCGACGACCCCAATGTTGATGCGCTCGTCGGCGTTTGGATCCGGGTAGTACTGCACTACGGAGTAGAATGCTGGCGCGGTCATGGTTAAAGCTGCGCGATATGAGACAAAAGCTGCTCACGCCGAACGGTCAGATACTGTGCCACCGCGACGAGTTCGTCGAGAGAGACGCCCCAATGGTCGAGCACGTTTCCGAGCGCAGCTGCGATAACCGGCTCCGGGTCTAGTGCGTCGAGAGCGGCGCCGGCGGTTCTTAGCTCGGCGGGCGTGACGTTGCATGTGGAAACTAAGGTCTGGTCAGGGGTAGCGGCAGGCGCTCCCGTTAGGCTGGCGATCGTCCATTCCGGGCCGTTGGGAAAAAAGTGCCCATGGTCGCATGAGTGGACTAGCCGAGGTTCTTGGTTGGCGTACAGGAACTGGTGATCGCCCCCCAGGCCCCAACCGAATAGCACCGCCAGCAATGCAAAGCGGGGCCGGTTCTCCGGTAAGTCGAAGTGCGCGATGCCCTCGCGGTCATTTGATACACCATCGATGATGAGTGAACCATGCCACACCCCAGCCTGAAAGCGACCGCCCGCTGGGAAATGCAGGCCGAGCATCGGCTCGGCAGCGATTAGAGCGTCCACGACATCGATATGCGCTACAGTCGCAGTTGGCGCGCGAAGTGCCACGCCCAGCCGGCCAATGATTTGGTCGTTCACCAGCTGACGTTGGCAGTGACCGCCCTTTACGAAATACAGCTTACCGCCTGTCACCGACACTTTGACGGGCTTCGATGCCGTCGTGCGAGTCTCGATGTACGTGATCGCACTAAGCGGTGCTGAGCGTTGGACCCTGGCCTCCGTAATCAGCTCTCTCCACTTCCTCTCGTCAGGCATCCCGTTAGGCAGTTACGGCTGAGTAGTTGGACGTTGATCAGTTGTGCCCAAAGTGAGTCGCGCTTGGCGCGCTAGGCAAGGACCGATTTCGCTTGAGTCAACCAGCACGCTGTTGGCCGAGTACAAGTACATCCGCGGTTCGTCCCGCGAGTCGGCTAGCGATCGTCTCGGCGATCGCATTCGCGGCCCTGCGGACGGTTTCGTCAGGTACATCGCCGTAGCGTCCCGTCATACCCTCCACGACATGGCCCACGAGCCGCGCAATCGTGTAGTCTGAGCAATCGAGCTCGCGTCCCACGGTGGTAAAGCTGTGGCGCAGATCGTGGAGTCGCAGCTGCACGCTCGCGGCGTGCTTCGTTGCCGTCCAAAGGCGCTTGGTTTCACGCAGGTGTTCGCCGGCGATGGCGCCCACAAAAACGTAGGGATTTCCTCGGGTGCCGTAGGTGCCAATAGTCGCGTTCAGCACATCGAGCGCGGCCTTGCCTAACGGTCGCACGCTGCGCCCCGTTTTGGTATCCGCGAGCACCGCGACACCTCGCTCGAGGTCGATCGCATCCCGGCGCAACGTCAACGCCTCGCCCTCGCGCCAACCTGAGAGCGCGAGAAAGCGGAGCACAGCGACCGCGACGGGATTGGCAGGCTCGAGACGCTCGATCTCGCGCCGCTGATAGGGGCCACGTTTCCTGCCGGTCGCTTTCGCGCGACGTTCGTGCGAGGTACCGTGTGAGAGCTTTCGCAGCGCGGGTGGAACCGGCAAGCCATCACGTTCCGCACGAGTGAGCGCGGCACCCAGCGCGGCGTATTGCTCGCTCGTTAGGGATCGCTTGGGGCTCTTCGTCGGATAGCGCCGAATCCGTGACCCCGGGTTCCGGCCATCTAGACGGATATCGTGATCGATCGCGTACGAGAACATCGCGCGCGTGAGCGCGTGGACGTTGTTCGCAGTCGTGGGACGGTCGTCCATCTTGGCTAGCATGGCCGCGACGTCACCGCGTGAGAGCTCGCGCACGTCGCGGCGGCCGATCGTAGGCGTAATCTCCTGAACGATCAACCGGCGATACTCGCGCAGCGTTTTCGGCTTCACCTTTTTGTTGCGATCGGTGAGGAAGAGTTGCGCCAGGTCGGCAACAGTCGGCGCGGCGTCCTTCGCCTTCTCTTTCTCGCGCTGTGCAGCGGGGTCTCGCGCGCGGTCATGATCCGTTCTCGCGTCGTCCGCTGCAGTCGCAAGTTTGCGGGCTTGGCCGCGCGCCTTCTCTGCAGCCATTCCGCTATCACCGATGCGAATGCGACGCGTTCGGCCGCTCGCGTCGCGATACTGAAATACAAACGTTCGGCTCCCACCTCGACGCACGCGCAGCCCAAAGCCTTTGATTGATCCGTCGCCCTGATCCCACACGAAGTAATCGCGCGTGCCGACCTTGGATGCGTCTACGACGCGCTTAGTGAGCTTGGCCATCGTGCTACGCCCTCCGGCCTCGAGAGTCGCTTTGCAGGCCCGCTGGGCTGCCTGGCGGGAGAGCTGGGAAGCACATGGGAAGCAGTAGAGAGCAGGTCGCGGCGCGTTCGGTCTGGCTCAATCTGCACGCTGACGCCCGGGGCGTCCAGCTACAGCGCGACACGGCGAACCGCAGCCAACTAATCGCGTCTAATTCGGGAGCAGGAGGTCGCTGGTTCAAATCCAGTCACCCCGACTGAGTAAATACAAGTCTGGCATGTCGTTACAGACTTTTCTTTTTGCTCGCGGCTATGTGAATAGGAAGCACATAGGAAGGACGGGATGGACTTTCACGCCCGGAGCGTAGCGAGTGCGGCATATGGGGTCGATGACACTGGCGCCCGATGCGGGAGGACTTGATTAGCATGCCTCGTCTGCCGTACATTGTACGGCACGTTGAAAGGTCCCGGGAATACTCTAGATCAGTTACTTGAGATTAGGGTATTCGTCCGTACAATGTACGGCCCGTTTTGGAGGTTCTTATGTCGCCTGCTGCTGCAGCCTATCGAAAGCTCGTCGCCGATGAGCGACAAGAGTTTCGCCTTCCGGCGCTTCTGAAGGAGCATGTCGGGCGTGCGGCTGAACTCAACGGCCAGAGCGCGGCTGAGTACATCAATGATGCTTTAGCAGATCGCGTATCGCGCGATCTTGCTGGAGCCACCAATTGGGCGCTTACAGTTCCCGAACAAGAAACATTGCTGCGCACCCTCGCGACTTCGCCTGCACCTTCCAAGCGTGCTCGTGCTGCAGCTGCGAACGCGAACGCGTTGTTCGGCCGTCTCCCTTCTGCGAAGCGAAAGCGGTGAGCAGGCCGCCCAAATTATCACCGATCATAACATTGGCGCCGACCCACGAGGTCGGCGCCTTCACTTGTGGGCACCCTGAAATTGACGACTTCCTCAAAAACCGAGCACGCGTCGAACAGGCAGCCAACCTTAGCCAGGTTTACGTCACGACAAACGCCGCGGGTGAAGTCGTTGCCTATTTCACCATATCACCGGTGCAAGTGAGAATAGAAAGTACGTTGCTCAGTGTGCTTGGCATCGGTGCTGCACCCTATCCCGCAATAGGAGGATTTCTACTCGGCCGTTTGGGTGTGCATTCCACGCTCCAGCGCGGCGGCATTGGGGCAGCACTCGTTATGCGCGCAGCCCAAATCGCAAAGGGGGAGGCAGAAGTTGTCGGTGGTGCTTTCCTCGCAGTCGACCCCAAGGCCGATGACGTAGCGACAGGCGAAAAGCTCGTCGCGTGGTACGCGGATCTCGGCTTCGTGCGGCTCGGAAAGCAAACACGTCGCATGATACTTCCATTCAGTGCTGTCCCGTAAGACAACTCTGACACCGCGTTAGGCGGCGGCTAAACCCATGCCGCGACTAGCAGTGACATTCGATACCAATATTTATCGCGGGCTAAGCCCTGATCCGCTGAAGGATCTTCGAATCCGCGAGCAATCGGCGAGCGTCATCCCTGTAGCCAGTATTTACGGAATCCTGGAGCTTGGCGCACATCTCCATACTACCGAAGATCCAGACCGTCAGCATAGCGTGGCGGCCCTGCGTCGAATGTGGGCTCACTGTCGCTTTTGTGACGGGTTTGATTACTCTGCGCAGATTGCAGCCGACCCAGATGACATTCTGGCGCAGGCCGGCGTTAGGAAGGTCCGTGCCCAGGCGCAACGAGATGGCGGACGCGCTGGGGAACGTGTTGCGTGCCGGCGCAGAGCTGGAAGGCAGCGCTTTGGAGGGCTGGCGGGATACCTTCGCCCGGGTGGCAGCTTGGCGGGATCGAGTAGAGCGGGAGTTCCTCGCTTCTCTGCAGAACGTTCGAAATGCCCTCAATCCTGTCTTGGCGGAGCCTAACGACCGAAGACGATTTTTGGCTAGTTTTCAACTGGGCGATGGGCATGTGCACGCAGCAGAAGCTCTCGTTCGGAGGGCCGCTGAAAAGGTTGGCATCGGGCGGGAAGCGATTCCCGAAGGCGCAACCAAGGTCGCACTCCAGCTGCACTCGATCGCCGTGCGGGCTTACGACGCATGCCTGCGGCGGGTAATAGGAGGCGCTGACTTGACGTCGTACCCTGGCCAATTTTGTGTGGGATATGCGTTCGCCTGTTACGGATGCGAAGGCTTGCAGCACGACGGCATTCCAATTGCCTTGGTGACTAATGATCGGCCGATTGTTCGCGCGGCAGCTGCGACGGGGCGGAGCGATTTCACTCTCGCATCGTACCGCGATCAGCTCGGGAAAACCGCGACTAGAGTTTGGCGACGGCCATTGCGCTAGTACAAATAAAAGCGTGGGCCGAAGGCGCCTAACGCGACTGCTTGCTAGATAAGTAATGGCCTTTCAAGATTTACGTGGTCTGGGGCAGTTATACCCACTGCTTGCTCGTTCCAGATCCTGGTTTCGAGCTCGTACGCTACCATTGGTAGCAGGCGAGAGAAGCTGCAAAGAAAACCACGGGACCACTCGCACCCCGGTATGGCGCCAGCGGCGTGGGCCTGATCATGCCGATGATGCCGATGCCGATGATACCGACGACTGTAACAACGGGCTGGTGACTGGTGACGGCGACGGCGGCGACGGCGATGAAGATGATCCCGGCGATCATACTGACGACGGTGACGACGATCTTGAGACCGTTAGCGAACCTGCCGCGATAGGCGACGCCGTGATCTCCCGGCACAATCGCTGGTGCCACGTTTTGGCGGGGATGCAGCGCACTCATGTGCTCCATCGTTGGCGCGGATGCTGGTGAGTAACATTACGGCATCGTAGAAATCGACCTCGTTATGGTTCCCCACAGGACCGATCACTGCCGGACACGTCGCGTGACTTCTGTTGGGGAACCTCGTATAGCTCTTTCTATTCGCACTGCTGCGTTGGCGTGCGCAATGACATATCGAATGCCGTGCCGACCAGGGCGGTCGCGTGTTGCATTTGCTTCGCTTCTGTTCGCCGTTCTATCGATGACCGCATGCGAACGTGAACCGGCAAGCGGCGCGCCTAACGCCGCTCCTTCGCTGTCGCTGAGTCTCCCAGCGGATGTTCGAGCGCAGATTGCCTCCGCCACAAATGTTGCGGCCTTCGAGACAGGATTGCCGAGTGCGCCACGACCTTGGGAGGTGAGCGACTCCGCGCTCGTCCAGCACGTGCGGCGCGCGAACGGCATTGTGCACATCGCACTTAAGGCAGCGGGCTCAGCGCGACTCAGCAGCACTGCGCGCTCAGAGCCGTCCAAGCTCTTCCCTGGCCGTTTGGTAACTCGCGGTACACGAGCCGGAATTTCACGCCGTGGGGTATTTCGATGGTTCGGGCACCGCAGGCTTGGCCATTGTCAACCGGTCAAGGGGCGCGCGTTCTTTCATCGACACGGACAGAGAAGCGAATCATCAGGACCTTGCGACATTGCCGATTGGCAACTGCGAAGGCGCACTGCGCGTCGCGCATCTCGGCGAGCGTCACCGTGAGTCGGCAGACAGCCTGTATGGTCTCGCTGTCGCTCTCGGATTTTAGCAGAAGTACGTCGAAGCGGATTCGCTTCTCACGCGGGCACTCGCGATCAACCGCGAAACGCTTGGTGTGGCGAATGAGGATGTCCCCGCGGACGAAACGGCGTTCGGCCGGATGCTGCGTCGAAAGGGCGATTTGACCCGAGCCGAGCTGCGTTTGCGTGAGGCGATCAACTTTGGTCGGCAGCGCTGGCCCGCCGGACACCCTGTCACAGCTGAAGCGCTGCTAGAGCTTGGTGAATTGCTGCTCGACTTGAGTCGCGCGCGAGAAGCAAAAGCGTTGTTGCGCGAAGCCCTTCGCCTGCTCGTTACAGCACACGGGGAAAACGACGCACGCAGCAGCGCGACTATTGCGGCGCTCCAGCCTTTGGAAAAGGCGCCGTCAGGCCAGCACCGTTAGGCGGGCGACGGCGAAAACGCTGCGTTGAACTGACTCAGATCGCCGTGGGCATCCGCCAGCACCTGGAGGTCCCGCGCGAGACGTTCGCGAGCTTCGTCCCGGCTCGAGGTGAGGCGCGCGAGGGCGGCGTCGCGACGGTCGGCAACATTGACGTCTGAGTCACCGGCGAATTCGGCTAGCAACTCCTCGCCGCACACACCGCTCGCTGCATCGTCGATCAGAACGCTCGGCAGCCGGGCGCGCGACACCCTGCTGTCGCAAGGCAAGACAACGATCATCAATCGTGTACCCATCCTGCAGAACGCGCTTGAGTTTGCGGAAGCGGTAAAACCCGGGCGTCGCTAGCGGGAGAAGTGCCAGACAAAACGCGGCCAAGGTCAGCGGTGCGCTTCCGCAAGCGAAGGAACTGATTCCAATGAAGCCGAGCGTTCCGCTCCACGCCGAATACACGGCCGCCGCCGGATCGGGTTCAGACATCCATTGCGTTACTGCTTGTGGAAGCTGAGGCGCCGGCTGCGCCGCCTGCGCAATGGCGTCGGCGAACAGCTCCGCGTTTGCGAAGCGGTGCTCGGGCTTGGGCGCCAAGCAGCGAGCGAGCGCGCGACCAAGTGACGCCAGCACACTGTCCGTCAGAGCCGCTCGGAGAGCGCCAGCGCCATCCGCGCTCGACGGAAGCAGTCCGGTCAAGGCGAGATGCCCAAGGATGCCTAACGAGTAAATATCGCTGCGACCGTCTACAGCGAGTCCTGCCGCCTGTTCCGGACTCATGAATGCCGCAGTGCCCATCACCGTAGCGGACCCGGGCACCGAGCCTGATCGTGACACTTCCGCGATCCCGAAGTCGGAAACGAGCGCTCGACCCGTGCTCGCTTCGAGCAGGATGTTGTCGGGTTTGATGTCGCGGTGAACGACGCCGCGTGCATGCGCGTGTGCGAGTGCCCACGCAATCTCTCGGAGCAGACGCGCGGCTGCTGTGGGAGATAGCGGCCCGCGGGCACGCAGCCGCTCGCCAAGCGTTTCGCCCTCGATGTACGCCATGGCGATGAACGCGAAGCCGCCCAGCTCGCCGACGCGAAAAATGGGAACGATGTGCGGGTGGGAGAGGCCAGCCGCGAGCCGAGCTTCGCGAAGGAAACAGTCGCGCAGCTCGCGCTGTTCAGCGAGACCCGGTGGGAGGATCTTGAGCGCGACGAGTCGGTCCAGCTCCACCTCGCGCGCGAGATAGACGACGCCCATTCCTCCGCGTCCTAGCTCGCGCACGAATGAGTAGTGGGCCCGCGAATGCGCGCTGGACATCGTAGAGGTCCGTTTGCGTGATCATCGTGTTTGTGCTCGCTGGCGCCGAGGGGTGAGTCCTTCTCTTATAGATGTGCCTGGGCAGGAAACGTCACGCGCCTTGCGTAACTCGCAGACTGGACGCGCACACGTGAAGCAAGCCACTTTGCTCCACTATTGACGGCCATGCCTGACGCCTCATTAAAGCGATGCGTGTCGCGCTCGAGTAAAGCACGTATCTACGTCCAGATGCCTGCGTACCGAGATACAGAGCTAGGCGCAACGCTGAGTGATCTTTTCGCCAAGGCGGAAGCACCGCAGTCACTGCGCGTCGCCGTCGCCTGGCAACGAGGTCGGAGCGATCACCTCGAGCCGCGCGTTAGGCGTCTCCCAGGTCTCGAGCTGCTCGAGATTCCTGCAAGCAAGAGTCGCGGCGTCAACTGGGCGCGCGCGCTCTTGCAGCGCCGATGGCTCGGCGAGAAGTACACGCTTTTCCTCGATTCGCACCATCGGTTCGCGCGCAGCTGGGACGCGATGGTTATCGATATGTTTGAACGTGTCCGCTCGTCAGGCGTGCGCAGGCCCATCGTCACGGCGCACCTGCCCGCCTACTTGCCTGAGCTCGAACCAGCGGGACGCAGGATGCAGCCTTACAAGATCTATCCGCACTCGCGCGAGAATGGATTGCTAACAAAGCTCACGAGCTCGCCAATCACATCATGGCGTTCGCTCACGCAACCGGTGGAAGCTGACTTTATCTCGCTTCACTTCCTCTTTGCATCGGGAACGTTCAATCGTGAGATGCCCTTCGACCCATCGATTTATTTCTCGGGTGATGAAGTTGCGACGAGCCTGCGCGCGTTCTGCGCTGGGTACGACGCCTATCATCCGCACCGCATCCTCGGCTGGCACAGCTACGATCGCACGACCCGCATGTCACACTGGAACGATCACCTGGAAGCAGCGTGGCAGAATAGCCGGTCCTTTGCCACGCTCACGCGATTGTTTACCGGGCGTCGTACGGGTCGATTTGCGCTCAAGCGTCACCGCAGTATCCGTCAGTACGAAACGCGGATCATGTGCCCGTTGGCAGTTCACACGTAGCATGGCGACGCGTCCTGCGATACGCCGCAACCGCCTAACGGCGCCGCTGTTTTTCGACGGTTTTCTCAAACCTCGAACGTGCGAGCGATTGCTCGCGGAGCTCGACCACGCCTTTTGGCAACCGAGCACCGTCGTCAACCGCAATGCCGTTGGCGAAGTCGTGACCCGGCGCAGCGCGATGCGAATCAGTCAGACGGCGAAAGAAGCGCTGTTTCCTCCGGCAGCAGCACGAATCGCCCAGCAGGCGCGCGAGCGCGTGAGGCGCATGCTGAGCGTCTCGGCCTCACGGTTTGAGGATTGGCAGGCAGTGCGCTACCGTTGCGGCGGAAAGTTCGACTACCATTTGGACGCCGGCCTTTGGTCTTCGGAACCAGCCGGCGAGCGTGTGTGGAGCGTGATCGTGTATCTCGATACGCCGCTCGCAGGTGGCGCGACGACGTTCAAGCAGCTTGGTCTCAAAGTCCAAGCCGTTGCCGGACGTCTGTTGCTATGGAAGAATCTTCTGTCTAACGGCACGCCAAATCCGTGGATGCTGCATCGCGGCGCACCCGTCCGACAAGGCCGCAAAACAATTCTGGTAACCTGGATCAGAGAACGAGCTGTACGACCCTAACAAGTGGAGGCGGGATGGAAAGCGAGAAGGCGCTCATTCAACAGATCAGCAAACGGTATGGCCCGGTCATCAACTTGGAGACGAATCCTGGGACGATGATCGAGATTATTCGCCTCGTCCGTTCGATGTACGTTGCCGAGCCAGGCACTCCAGGACCGGGAACGATCGGAGGATCGGTGACGAATGAGGACATTATGAAAGCGATCCTCAAACTCGGGCGGGATATCCGCACGTCGCGCACGCCTCGCCCCACAACCGCAAAACGAGGTCGCTCCTCAGCGAAGCGCAGCAAGTAGTTGAGCCACGCCGACTGCCTCGCAGCCCGTCAACGTTCCCCGACGCTGCCGGGCTTTTGACTCCATACGAACCGCGCTCCACAGCGCACGCGCTCGGTGATTCTACTCAGCCGGCAACGGATGGGCTCGACATGCACTGGAAACGCATTGTGACGCCGGCTCACCGGTACGCGGCGCGCAGAGGCGCGAAGTTTTCAGGGCATGGCCCACGTTGCAATGTCATTGCAAACACACACCTGATGTGCTGAGGCATCGATGAACACTAGACCTCTGTTAACTGCGGCTGCGCTGTTCGTCATCGCCGCCGCCTGCGGCGACGCGACGGGATCCGGCTCGGGGCGCGTCGCAGTCAGATTCGGTACCGAGCTCTCCCGTGCGTCTCGCTCAGTTGCCACCGATGCGAGCATCGCTTCGACTGTCACGCTCGCCGATGAAGTCATGGCCACCGGCACGAACGGCACACTCAAGATCGAAGACATCCAGTTCATCGTGTCCGAGGTCAAGCTCAAGCGCGCTGAAAACAGTACCTGCGCTAGGGAAAGCAAGCGCGGCGACGATCATGACAACGATGAGTGCAAGAAGTTCGAGGGCGGACCGTTCCTCGTTGACTTGCCGTTAGGCGGCAGCGTGGTGACGGTGCTGCAAGCCGAGGTCCCGGCTGGAACATTCCGCGCCATCGAATTCGAGGTCGAAGACTTCGAAATGGAAGACGATGACGATCAGGCTGAACAGCGTCGCGCGAGCGAGCTGCTTGCCCAACTGAAGACCACGTATCCGAACCTGCCCGCCCGAGCCAACATGGTAGTGAAGGGCACCTTCACTCCGACCGGCGGTGCCGCGCGCCCATTCATCGTGTACTTCAACGCCGACATCGAGATCAAGCAGCGCTTCGAGGAACCGCTAGTCGTCGAGGAGGGCGGTGGTGTCACGGTGCGCATCGATCCCACCAAGTGGTTCGTGAACGGGAATCGCGTTCGCGACCTTTCCGCACTCAACGGGCAGCTGGTGGAGTTCGAGTTCGAAATGAAGCAGGGCTTCATCAAAGTCGAGTGCGACCGCGATCGCTGATCAAGCTTGCGCTGACCGCTTGAAGCGAAGAAGGCCGAGCGAACTGCTCGGCTTTTTTTAGGTCCCTACTTCGCTATTGACGTGGCGCGAGAACAACGGCACTATTACCACTCCCGATATATCCACTATGGCTATAGCGAAGGCGGATCGACGCCATGCGGAGCCAGACGTGGACGCAGCGACAGAGTCCGCGCTCCCGCTCACGCCCGCCGTCTTCCATATCATGCTCGCCTTGGCCGATGGCGACTCGCACGGCTACGGCATCATGCAGGAAGTCGACGAGATGACGGCCGGCAAGATGCGCCTCGGGCCAGGCACGCTGTATCGCTCGATGCAGCGCATGGAAGTCGATGGCTACATCGAAGAGCTGCCGCTGCGCCTGGACTCGGAACACGACGACGAGCGACGCCGGTATTACCGCCTAACGCCACTTGGATTTGCGGTGGCGCGAGCGGAGGCGACTCGATTGGCCGCGCTGGTGGACGCTGCCGCACGGCGGCGACTGCTGCGCCGTGCACGTGGACGCTCCTCGTGACGACCGCGCGGGTTCCGGAGGACTTCCACGCGATCACCCCGCATCTCGTTGTGCGTGGCGTAACCGACGCGCTCGCGTGGTATGCGCGCGCCTTCGGAGCGCACGAGCTGCTGCGCCATCAGGCTCCTGACGGCGAGCGCATCATGCACGCCGAGATTCTGCTCGGTGATTCGCGATTTTTCGTCGTCGACGAGTACCCCGAGATGGCCCTCTCACCGCAGGGACTCGGCGGAACGCCAGTGACGCTGCACCTCTACGTGGAAGACGTGGACACCCTGTTCAATCGCGCGATCGAAGCGGGAGCCAGCGAGATGATGCCGGTGCAAGACTGCTTCTGGGGCGATCGTTATGGAATGCTGCTGGATCCTTTCGGGCATCGCTGGTCGATCGCGAGCCGGTTGGAAGACCTCTCGCCGCAGCAGCTCAAGGAGCGCGCAGAAACCGATGCCAAAGAGAATCCATGGTAACGCACGCCATGCCTAACAAAACCAAGGAAGTCGACGCCTGCATCGCCAAGTCAGCAGCCTTCGCCAAGCCGATCCTCACCGGGATTCGCGCCGCGTTTCACGAAGGCTGCCCGGAGATCGAGGAGCACATCAAATGGAGCGTGCCTTCGTTCGAGTACAAGGGGATGCTGGGAGGGATGGCCGCGTTCAAACACTACGTGACGTTCGGCTTCTGGAAGCAATCGCTCATGAAGGATCCGCAGGGAATCTTCGAGAAAGACAGGCCGATGGCCTCGGGCCGCCTAACGTCTGTCGCGGATCTGCGCCGGACAAAGTCCTCCTCGCCTACATCAAGGAAGCCGTCGCGCTCAACGAGAATGACGTGAAGGTGCCGCGCCCGCCGCGGGCGAAGGTGGCCGCGCTGCTGCGGGTCCCGCCGGATCTCGCCAAAGCGCGCAAGAAGAACGCGAAGGCGAATGCGACCTTCACGGAGTTCAACAATTCGCAGCGCAACGAGTACGTCGAGTGGATAACGGAGGCCAAGCAGAACGCGACCCGTTTGCAGCGACTCGAGACGACGATCGAATGGTTGGCGCAGGGTAGGCCGCGGAACTGGAAGTACATGCGAGCGAAGTGAGCCGTTACGCCGCGAGCAGCAGCCGCTGTGCGCGCATTGTGATTGATTCAGGGGCCGCGAAGTAGCGCGGCCCTTTTCTGTAGCTCGATGCAAGCCGCATGGCAGTCTCTGCCAGAGTGCCAGCGCATGCGTCTTGCGACGCCGTACCGAGCACTGTTTCAACAAACGCTTGATGCGCATCGCCCAGATAGCACCGCTATACGAGAGCGTGCCGCCGCGGCAGTACGGTGGCACTGAGCGCGTGGTGTCCTACCTAACGGAGGAGCTCGTTAGGCTCGGACACGACGTGACACTCTTCGCCAGCGGCGATTCCGTGACGTCGGCAAAGCTCGTTGCGCCTCGCGCAAACGCTCTGCGCGAAGCGGCCGCCGAAGGCGTGATCGATGACTTCACCGCGCCACACATACTCGCGCTCGGCGATGTCATTGATCGGTCGAATGAATTCGACGTGCTGCACTACCACAATGGTTACCTGCACTTTCCGATGAGCCGGCTGTTACACGTGCCGCACGTGACAACAATGCACGGAAGGCTGGACTTGCCGGAGTTGCAGCCGCTCTTTCGTGCGTTCAGCGACATGCCGCTCGTTTCGATTTCCAATCACCAGCGCGAACCGCTCGCCTTTGCGAACTGGGCAGCGACCGTGTATCACGGTATTCCAGCAGACCTTCTGAGCCTTGGAAGTGGACGCGGCGGTTATCTCGCTTTTCTCGGGCGGATTTCACCGGAGAAACGCGTCGACCGCGCGATTCAGGTCGCCGAGCGAGTGGGAATGGAGCTGCGGATCGCGGCCAAGGTCGACGATGTGGATCGCGAGTACTACGAAGCGCGCATCCGTCCGATGTTGCAGCACTCGCGCGTGAAATACATCGGCGAGATCGGCGAAAATGAGAAGTCCGAGTTTCTCGGGAATGCGCGCGCGTTGCTTTTCCCGATCGAGTGGCCGGAGCCGTTTGGACTCGTTATGGTCGAAGCGATGGCGTGCGGGACTCCGGTGATCGCGTTTCGACGCGGATCGGTGCCCGAGATCATCAGCGATGGAGAGACGGGATTCATCGTGGACAGCGTAGATGGCGCAGTAGCGGCCGTGCAGCGTCTCGAGACGCTGGACCGTGCCACATGTCGCCGCGCGTTCGAGGCGCGCTTTTTGGCTGAACGCATGGCCGAGGAATATGTCGCAGTATACCGCCGGCTCTCATGGGATCACGACGCAGCCGCGGCGTAACAGCACTGGCGGCTGAGCCTAACGCCAGTGAACGAGACGCCCAGTGGGCGGTGGAAAGCGCCGCCCTCACGGATGACCGCACGCGCGTGCTCAAGTCGCAGGACACGTTCGGCGTTTTCGACCGCTACGGCGACGTTAGGTACATCGCGGGGAGCCAGTACGGACTTTACCACGATGGCACGCGCTTTCTTTCTCAATACATCCTGACGCTGGACGGTCATCAGCCGATTCTGCTGAACTCGTGGGTGAAGGCCGACAACAGCTTGCTGATCGTCGAGATGACCGCGCCGGACAGATACGAAGGCGATCGACTCAAGTTCCGAAAGGACACGCTGTACGTCTTTCGCGCGCGCGTGTTACGAGATGGCTCGCTGCACGAGCACGTTCGCCTCATGAACTACGGGGACGTTGTTGTGAGCATCACGTTGACGCTCGATTTTGGTGCGGATTACGCCGATGTCTTCGAGGTACGTGGTGTAAAGCGGCCGCAGCGCGGCCGCGCCCTCACGACAAAGTTAGGCGCCTGTGAGGCCGCGCTTGGATATCACGGCCTCGATGACGTTAGGCGTTTCACCCGGATCGTGTTCGATCGGCAGCCGGACGTCCTGGACGAGGACTCGGCGGAGTTTCGCTTGGAGCTCGCGCCGCAGGCCTCTTACGAGTTGTTCTTGAGTATCAGTTGTGAGGTGGACGGTGAGCGGCGCGTCATTCCGAGCTATCGCGACGCCTTGGACAGCAGTACGCGGGAGCATGACGCCCAGCGCGGTGCGGCCGCCATGGTGGAGACGTCGCACGCGCAGTTCAACGAGTGGATCGACCGGTCGTTTGCCGACTTGCACATGCTCACGACGCTCACACCGCATGGCCCCTACCCGTACGCCGGCGTTCCGTGGTTCAGCACGCCGTTCGGGCGCGACGGACTTATCACCGCGCTGCAGATGCTTTGGGTTCAGCCGAACCTGGCGAGAGGTGTGCTCAGCTTTTTGGCGGCGAACCAGGCGACCCATGTCGTGCCGGAGCAGGACGCCGAACCGGGGAAGATCCTGCACGAAATGCGGCTCGGCGAGATGGCCACGTTAGGCGAAGTACCGTTCGCGCGCTACTATGGCAGCGCGGACTCCACGCCGCTGTTTGTCATGCTGGCGGGCGCATATTTCGAGCGCACAGGCGACCTCGCATTCGTGAAGAAGCTGTGGCCGCACATCAAGGCGGCGCTGGCCTGGCTTGATACTCATGGCGACCGTGACGGCGATGGGTACGTGGAGTACGAACGCGCCAGCTCGCGCGGGCTCGTTCAGCAAGGATGGAAGGACTCGCACGATGCAGTCTTTCACGCCGATGGTTCGTTCGCGCGCGGGCCGATCGCGCTGTGTGAGATTCAGGGTTACGTCTATGCGGCGAAGCGGGCCGCCGCGATGCTGGCCGAACGGCTGGGGGATCGCGAGTCGAGCGCGACATTCAAGCGTCAGGCAATCGAGCTGCGAGCGGAATTCAATCGCGATTTCTGGTGTGAGGAGTTAGGCACGTACGCCCTCGCGCTGGACGGCGACAAGCAGCCATGCCGCGTTAGGACATCCAATGCAGGGCACGCCCTGGCGACGGGAATCGTGAATCAGGAGCACGCCGGCGCGCTGGCACAGACGCTGATGTCGGAGAGCTCATTCAATGGTTGGGGCGTTCGCACGGTCGCGTCGACCGAGTCGCGCTTCAATCCGATGTCCTACCATAACGGCTCGCTCTGGCCGCACGACAACGCGATGGTGGCGTCGGGGCTCGCTCGTTATGGGCACAAGGATCATGCGCTGCGAATTCTCACGGGGCTGTTCGAGGCGAGCACGTTCATCGATCTCAACCGACTGCCGGAATTGTTCTGCGGCTTCCCGCGTTATGCAGGTCAGGGGCCGACGTTGTATCCCGTGGCATGCTCGCCGCAGGCGTGGGCCAGCGGTGCCGTCTTTCAACTGCTGTATGCCTGCATTGGGCTCACGTTCTCGCCGGCCAAGCCGCAGCTGCTCTTCGAGCATCCAGTGCTGCCCGAATACCTGAAGTGGGTGAGCGTGCGCAACCTTCAAGTCGGCGCTGGTTCAGTCGACCTCATGCTGACGCGTCACGCGTACGACGTGAGCATCAACGTCACGAAGAAGGTTGGCGACGTGGACGTGGCGATACTGGTTTAGGGGCGCGGGGATTGGCGATAGGGGGAAAGGGGCGGAACTTCGTTAGGCGATGACCCGAAGCCCGCCGCCACCGGTGCATTTTGGCAGACGCCGTCTCCCACTCGGATCACGCGTGCACTCGCGGACGCTGTTACGGCACATCCGCAATGTTGCGCCTGAGGAATCGAAGTCGACCAACGCTCTTTGCCGAAGGGTTGACGCAGGACGCAGCAAGAACGTGCGTTACCCATGTGTGAGCGATCTAGACACATCGTTCGCCACTGTTACGTTCGCGCCCTAGCGAGGGTGTAGCAGGATCGCGAAGGCTCACGCAGCAATCAACCGCGGTTCATGCCACTACATATGTCTACGCTTCGCCACGCAACGCTGCTTCGCGGCTCCGCGATTGCGGCACTCCTGTTGCTCGCTGTCGCATGTGGAGAAACCGGTCCCTCGGCTCCGCTCCCCGCAGCCAGCGTCACTGACATCACCGGCGTGGCACACAGCGGCACCGCGGGACAAGCGCTGAGCGAACGCGTTGTCGTTAGGGTCGCCGACGCTGCGGGGGATCCACTCTCGAATGTCGCCGTCGCCTTCGCGGTCACAGCTGGCGGGGGGAGCGTCGACCCGGCGAGCGCGACTACAGACGATCGCGGTGAGGCACGGACGCGTTGGACATTGGGTCGCTCGGCAGGCTCAAACACACTCACAGCAACGGCCGGCGCTGCATCGGTGCAGATCACGGCGACTGGCACGGCCGGCCGGGCGGCGACAATCGCAATCAGTGCAGGCGACAATCAGACTGGTACCGCTGGGACACCTGTGCCGATCAGCCCGGCGGTGGTCGTGCGCGACGCGAACAATAACCCGGTCGAAGGGGCGGTCGTTGTGTTCAGCGCGGTCGTGGGTGGCGGGCAGGTCTCAGACCCACTGCGGCGCACCAACGCACAAGGAATCGCCTCGGTTGCCCAATGGGTTTTGGGCACAACAGCCGGCCCGCAGCGACTGGCGGCACAGGTTACGGAAGTCGGTGTTGCTGGGAATCCGGTGGTGTTCGCAGCGACCGCCCGCGCAGGTGCGCCGGCGTCGCTGGTCGCGGCTTCATCGACGGCGCAAAGTGCCGCCGCTGCGGCTTTGGTTGCCAGTCCACCCAGCGTTCGCGTGGTGGATGTACACGGCAATCCCGTCGCGAACGTGCGCGTAACGTTTGCGATCAGCGGCGGTGGAGGTCAGGTGACAGGTTCGACGCCTAACAGCGATGTCGACGGCATCGCCACCGTGGGGTCGTGGCGTCTGGGACCCACGGCGGGTGCGAACACGCTGACGGCGAGCGTTGCAGGATTAGTAGCGCTGACCTTCGTCGCGACCGCGACGGCTGGAGCACCTGCGGCCATGCAAATCGCTGCCGGGGACGCTCAGACGGTTCCGATCAGCCGGCCGGCTCCGATCGTCCCAACGGTCGTGGTGCGTGATGCGGCGGGGAACGGTGTGGCCGGGGTGAGCGTGACCTTCACCGTGGGTCTCGGTGGCGGCGTCGCGATCGGCGCCAATCAGACGACCGACGCGAGTGGCCGTGCGAGCGTGGGGGCGTGGTTCATGGGGGCTGTGGCGGGGACGAATACATTGGTCGCATCGAGCCAGGGATTGCCGTCGGTGACATTCACGGCGACCGCGACGTCGGGACCGCCAGTGTCCATGCAGGCGGTGTCGCTGGTTTCGCAGGGAGGCGTTGCCGGGACCATCGCGACGAGTACGCCGACCGTGGTCGTGCGTGACGCGTTAGGCAATCCGGCGGCCGGCGTACAGGTAACGTTCACCGTCACGGCCGGCGGCGGTACACTCGCGGGTGCCATCGACACGACAGGGATCGACGGAATCGCCAGCGTGGCGAGCTGGACATTCGGTCCGACGGCCGGCGTCAACACTGTCGTGGCATCCTCGTTAGGGTTGCCCAGCGTGACGTTCACCGCCACGAGCGTTGGGGCGCCGTCACAGATGCAAGCTTTCGCGGGGAACAACCAGGCGGCCGTCCAGGGGACGGCGGTGCCGGTGCGCTCTGCAGCACGCGTGCTGGATGCCTTGGGGAACGGCGTTCCGGGGATCACGGTGACGTTCAGCGTGACGTCAGGCGGCGGCTCGATTACAGGTGCGACGCCGGTGACCGACGTCAATGGCATCGCGACGGTCGGGAGCTGGACGTTAGGCGCCGGAGCCAGCAACGTCCTGAGCGCGTCGGTGAGCGCGAGCGGCGTGACGGGGAACCCCGTCACATTCACTGCCCTCGCTGCCACGCAAATCACGGTCACGTCGAGCCCAGCATCAGCGTCGAGCGGCGCGAGTTTCAATGTCGTCGTGCAGCTGCGCACCGCGGGCGGCACAGCGACGCCAGTTAGCGGTGTTCCATTGACGATCAGCATTCAGAGCGGGAGCGGCACGTTAGGCGGCACGACCACGGTCAATACCACGGCGGTTGGTGACGCGACGTTCACGGTGAGCATCACCGGAAGCGGGTCACATACCCTGCGCGTCACGGGGCCCGGGGTGGGGAACGTGGTGACCGGCACGATCACGATCAGTTGATGAGGCCACACATGACTTCTATTGCGACGCGCGCGCGACGCTCACCGCTCCGCCGGATCGCGGCAATACTCCTCCTGGCCGGGACGCCGGGTTTCCTCGGCGCTCAGCAAGCAACGGTGGAGGAGCGCTTGCGTGTGACGGTCATGACGGGAGGCCTAACGCCTCGCAGCGCAGTCATCGTGGCAGCGAGCGGGGGCGGCGACACGCGTCTGGGAGCCGCACCTGCCTTCGGGTTGGACGTGCAATACCGCGCGATTGGCCGGGCGTCGATCTACGGCAGCGCGACGGCGGCATTCGGGACGTTGCACCACGGCACGAGCCTGGGCACGGCGCGTGAAACCTCGAGCGACGCGACGATCTTCGCGGGCACTGTCGGCGTCGTATTGGCGGCGCCCAGTGACTGGTTCGATGGAGCCTTCCGTCCACTCGTTAGGGTCGGCGCTGGAATCAAGCGGTACGGGTTCAGCGTGTCGGGGGCGTCCAGTTTTATAGCGGGCACCGGGGATTTCGGTCTCGGCTTCCGCGCGGGGAGTGGATCGGTGGAGGTAGGGGCGGAAGTTCGCTTTCTGCCCAGCGCCTTCGATCAGGGAAGGCTTCCCACACAGGGGATCCAGACGCGAGAGCAGCGCCAGAGTGATCTGCTCTTCGGGATTGGCGTGACGATCAGGCCGTAGAAGGACTCGGGCCTCGCGAATTCATCGCGTAGTTTGTTCTTCACTGCTGGTTCCGTGCAACACGACCTGCTACGGTTTGATGTGGTACTGCGCCCTTAGCTCAATTGGATAGAGCATCTGACTTCGGATCAGAAGGTTGGGGGTTCAAGTCCCTCAGGGCGCGTCGCGCAGGGGAAAGCTCCGCAACGGGCCGCCATTGGTGCGCATGGTTAGCTTCCGCTGCCATCAACAGCGGTATGAGTTAAGAACAGCTACCGCGTTAACAGGTCCTGACTACAAAACGTTAGGCGCGTTCACGGCGTAAAAGAACGCACTGAACCTATAACGCTCGCGCGTGGGGCACTTCCAACGCTGTTGTAGTTTCGAACCGATGTCGCTGTCGATTCCGTGAGTGGTTCGCCCGCCACACCAAAGGCCGACAGAACCATATCGTTAGGCAGCCGCCGATATCTGATGTGGCGGCAGGTCGAACGCCGGCTCGAGGTGCTCGAAGTAATACTTGAGCCGTACGCGGGGGCTGCGTTTCTCCACAGCCATCAAGAACCGCACACGCTGGCGCCCGCGCAGTTTGTTGGATTCAGCGTTCGTGAAGCGATCGCCCGAGTGGAACTCGAGGTCGTGCACGTGCGCGACGTCGTGCTGCGTCTCGAATGCCTCAGGCTCTCTCTTCGGCTGCGCGGCGACCGCGTCGACGAGCACCATGTCGTCAGCATCCCATAACGAGTCGGCGGCGCGTGGCGCGATTGTCACATCAATCCAGTAGAAGAGTGGCGCCGAGCCGCTGCTCGAAGCGGGAACGTAGTTCGAGGGCCGTGCCGCGGGAATTATCTCGTGCAACGTGACAGCCGCGTCGCGTAAGGCATCGCTCTTAGTGAGCACCAGCTGCCTGACACCGCGCAAGAACGCACGCACGACAAAGAAACGTCCGACCACCAGCGCGACAATCGCGATGCCGAGTGGCAGCCAATTCGAGTCGACTCCGAATAGTGTGAGCACTCCGCGCGCGGCGAAGTAAACGAGCGCGAGTTTGACGAGTGCGGCGGCGAGGCGAGTAAGGCGCATAAAGGGCGGTTATTCCGCGCGGAGAGCACGGAAATCGCCCGAAAGACGACATGGAGGAGTCGCCGTCACGGTAGTGACAGCACTCGGCTATCACTGTCTTGTACTGCGTCCGAAAGGCTGCGTGGAATTGAGCATCGTCAGCCAAATATGGTTGCGATCTACACCACGGCCATCGGCATGCAAAACGAGATAGTTGAGATAGTATGACTCGAGGCGTAGTGTGTTCGTCAGGCGCACTCCCAGGCCGGCCGCGAAACGGTTCTGGTCGAACACGTTATAGCGCACATTGGCGCCGATGTTCACAAAGACCTCGTCAAAACCGGCCAGATACGTTCGGCCGCTGCCTAACGGGAACGTGCCCTTGACCTGGTAACGGGCGCGCTGGCGCTTGAGCCAGCCCTGCGTGCGCTCGTCGCCTGTTATGCTGTCCTTCTGCGCGAACCAGCGGTTCTCGAAGCGGTAGCGGTGGCTGAGCGAGAGCTTGCTGATTGTGTGTGACAGCAGCACCTGCTGATAGATGCGGTGCTCCGGCGCGTGCGTCGTGCCCGATTGACTACCGGCGGGATACACATAGCTGAACCCATAGCCGCCGGCGAAGCGAACGGCGGAATTGAGCCGCCACTGAATGCCGGGCCTAACGAGCAGGCTGCGCCAGACCGATGCGAACTCCGTACGCCGCACGTTGCCGTCAAAAAGAAACGCCCAGCGATCATTCAGCGCATGCTCGCCGGTGTAGGTGAGCCAGAGTCCAGCGTGGTCTTCTGTCGTGCGAAAGGGCTCTTGCGAGCCCTGTGCCGGGAGCGCAGCTGTGGCGAATAGCAGCGCGGCACCACACGCGACGATTATTTGACTTCGCATAACGTTTTATAGACGGACGCGCGTGCCTCGGCAAGGACTCGCCACGAGTCGCGCCATCCGGGGTCGACGAAGCCGTACGCTTACTTCGTGGCGCTGTGTTTCGCCGCCACGCGCGCTTCGAGCACGTGAACGACCGTGTCGAGCACCTCGCGGCTCCTGCGCAACGCAGCTAGCAAGGATGCCTGACGCGCGAGCGCCAGCTCGCGGTGCTCGGCGGAATCGTGCCTCTCGCTAGGCAGCCGTTGCGAGAATCGACTGGAGGCATCGGACCAGCCGAGCGAGCGTAACGCGCTCGCCGCCTGGCGCAGGACGGCTTCCGAGTCGTAGAGGGACCTAACGCGGGCGCGGTTCACGAGCACGTACCCCTGCGTGCTTCTTTGTCGCGAGTCGGCTCAGTCCAACGGCCGGACGCGGATCACCTGAGAACGATTGACGAGCAGCAGGCCGTGCTTCACAAACACTGTGAAGAAAGGCTCCTCGGCGATGTTCAAGAAATCGAGCACGCGCGTGTGGGCGCGCCGTGGCTCGATGAGAACGCGGCCCGTTATGCGTTCACCATCACACAGAAAGAGCTCAACGGTCTTGGGCGTGCCTAGCGTGAAGTCCTGATGGATGGCGCCGGGTCCGCCGCGGAGGCTGTAGACGTGCGCCTTCGCTACGAGCGCGATTTCGCCGCTCTGTAGCGCCAGTGGGAAGAACGGCTGCGGCGCGTTGAGAACTTCGGGCGCGTCCTCCAGGCGCTGTGCATAGCGCGAGCTGGCGCGGACGAACAGATCGCCCTCGACCTTCGCGCCGCCAATGAGAGTGATAGTGACGGGCAAACGCGTCTTTTCGATTCGATAGGCGTTCGGCGCAGCCGTGGCGTCCTGCTTCGATTGTAACATGCGTTGACAGTCCTCTAGAGTCTCAATTGTGGCGCCGCCACGACGGAGCTTCGCATGCCTCGCGCTCCGCGATGACGCCGCATGCAAGCATGCGCCGAGCAACTTCCCTGACAACGTGATCGCTGTCGTATTCGCCTAACAACAGACGACGGCGGACGTGGGCCACTCGATCCCCCGCTCGAATTAGGTCCACCCCCAACTCCCACTTATGAGGCCCTCGTCCGCCGCTGTCGAAACGCGCAGCCATATCGAATGACGGTGATTTGCTCTACGGTGCCGGTGCTATGTCTTTCGGTATCGGCACGAGATTACGGAACCTTGAGCCGGCTTTCGCGGCTGGCTGGGCCCGTCTGGGAGGGGCCGAAAAAGCGCCCGGAAGTTGTTGCCGGTCTGGCCAGGAAGGCGTCTAGAAGGCGGTAGCGCACCCTGCCCTCCCACGTAGGCAACGCCACCGAGTCCGAGCCTCCCGAAAGCCCTCTCGCATGGCAAGCATCCTTTACGTAGACGACGAGCCGTCAATCGGCGTCGTGCTCGACGACATTCTCACGCAAGCTGGCCACAAAGCCATCGGCGCGAGCACGGTCGTGCAGGCGTTGCAGGTGTTGTCGCGCGAGACGATTGACCTGGTCATCTCGGATTATCGGATGCCGGGGCTCAATGGTCTCGAGTTCCTGCAGCTGCTGCAGCAGGAAGGGTACGACGTACCGGTGATCATCATTACCGGGTACGCGAGCATCGAGCACGCGGTCGTCGCAATCAAAGCTGGGGCGATCGATTACGTCACGAAGCCCATTCGAGCGCAGCAGCTGGAGCTGGCTGTCGAGCAGGCGCTCGAATTCGTTAGGCTGAAGCGCGAGAACGACAAGCTGCACCGTGAGCTGATGCAGGTGCGGCACGAGCGCGAGATCATCGGCGAGAGCGCGAGCGTGCGCCGGATTCTCCAGACGATCGCGACTGTGGCGCCGACGCGCGCGACTGTGCTCCTCCAAGGCGAGAGCGGGACGGGAAAGGAGCTGATCGCACGCGCGATCCATGACGAGAGCGATCGTCGCGGCAAGCCGTTCATCAAGCTGAATTGCGCCGCGCTACCTGACGGTTTGATCGAGAGCGCGCTTTTCGGTCACGAGAAAGGAGCGTTCACCGGAGCTGTGAAGCGCGTCGTGGGTGCCTTCGAGCGCGCGGACGGCGGATCGCTGCTGCTCGACGAAATCTCGGAGATGAAGCTGGAGCTGCAGTCGAAGCTCCTGCGTGTGCTGCAGGAGCAGGAGTTCGAGCGTGTCGGCGGTAACTCGGCGATACGCGTCGACGTGCGTGTGATCGCGACGACGAACCGCGACCTGGCGATGTGCACAGCCGCCGGTGAGTTCCGCGAGGATCTCTACTATCGTCTGGCCGTCGTGCCGATTGTGATCCCGCCGTTGCGTGAACGTCCAGAGGACATTCCACCGCTCGCGTATCGCTTCGCGCTAGCGACAGCGTCGGAGATCGGAAAGGAGCTGCGAGCGATCGCGCCGGAGACGTTGCAGATGTTGCAGGCGTATCCGTGGCCCGGGAACGTGCGCGAGCTGCAGCACGCTGTCGAGCGCGCCGTGATTCTCAGCAACGATGCAGTCCTAACGCCGCACGTATTCGATGCCCAGCGCCTCGGCATCAATTCACCACTCGCGCAGCAAGCGTTGCGACGCACGACGCCCACTGGCGTTGCGATCTCGGTGCACGGTGGTGGTGCTGCAGTGCTGCCGCCGAACGCCGTTGTGCTCACGTCGTTCAATGTGAACGAAGCCGAACGCGTTTTGATCGAGCGCGCGCTACAGGCGACAGGAAACAACCGCACGCGCACGGCCGAGCTGCTCGGCATCAGCGTGCGCACGTTGCGCAATAAGCTGAACGGTCCGGGGGCGAAAGCGGGTAACATCCGGGAAGTGGCCTAAAAACTAGGGGTAGGGGTAGGGTTAGGCGGCAAACAACGCCAGCCGCACACGGCATAATCTTCCCGGTTAGCAAGTAGTTCCCTCCTCGCGCTGCACCGGAATGCCCTAACGAGTCGTGTCGCGATCGGCGCAGCAAGTCGGCTAGAATTGCGCACTTAGAACGCCTCGTCGCGGCAGCGTCACACGCTGCGCGTGGCGCGGCAGCCCAGGTCCAGGCATTGCGAATGTAGACGGTACGCGCCGGTAAGTCGGCGCTCTTGCGTCCGGACGCAAGGTAGCCTCGTACCGTTCATCACTTGATCATGCCTAACGACTCTGCCACCGAGAGTTCCCCCCCCAGCGGCGAAACGCAGTTTCAGCAGCGCTGGTTGACGCAACATCTGCTCGACGCCGTCTACACCGAACGGCGACTGCTGCACGATCTCGGTCGCCTGATGCGGCAGCAACGCGCAGCGATCGCAGCAGATGACTACGAGGCGCTGGACGACGCGACGTTCGGAATTCAGCGCGTGCTGCAGACGCTTCGCGAGGCGAACCGGCGGCCACGGATCATCAACCTGCGTCTCGGCGGCAGCGAGAACGTGCCGCTCACGAACCTGGTCGAGTCCCTGGGCATGGCGGCGACGCCGGAGCTTCTCGCGGCGCGGGACGACCTCAGAGAGGCGGCGCGGCTTCTCGAGGACGAAGTGCTGACGAATCGCGCCTTGCTGAGCGACGCTCTGGCTGTCGAGCCCTGACGCTCCAAGCGAGCGCGGATTAGAGTTGGGCTACCGCCGCGCCGCAGTTGCGCCGCGCGAGTAGCTCAGCTGGATAGAGCGTCGGCCTCCGGAGCCGAAGGTCGTGGGTTCGAATCCCGCCTCGCGCACTACCATTAATAAGAAATTCATTGCTTCACGCGGGCGCCTGCGTGACTTGCCCGCTTTTTTGCTGCGGCGTAGCTTGGCGCAACAGCCGCCGCCCCACGTCGCCGCGTACCGCGCCTACCCCCCTGCGCCCCAAGTTTGCTACGCTGTCGGCGATTGGGCCCCCTTTGATTGTTGTTGGAGCTACGTAGTGGATATATCCGACCTTAAGAAGAAGTCCGTTGGCGAATTGGTGGATCTCGCCGAGCGGATGAGCATAGCGAACACCTCGGGCCTCAGAAAACAGGACCTGATTTTCCGCATCGAGCAGCGTCTTCTCGATAAGGAAGAAGTGCTGCGAGCTGAAGGCGTGTTGGAGATTCTCCCGGAAGGGTACGGGTTTCTACGGAGTCAGGACTTCAGCTACTTGTACGGCCCCGACGACGTGTATGTCTCGCCATCGCAGATCAAACGCTTCGATCTTCGCACTGGCGACACAGTCGCCGGCCAAGTGCGGCCGCCGAAGGAACGCGAGCGCTATCTCGCGCTACTCAAGGTCGAGACGATCAACGGCGATGTCGCGGACACGACAAAGCTCCGTCCAGCGTTCGACAACCTTCGGCCCCGGTATCCTGACCAAAGGATACGATTGGAAAACGGCGATCTCGCCATGCGCATCGTCGATCTCATCGCACCAATCGGGAAGGGACAGCGCGGACTGATCGTCGCGCCTCCGCGAGCTGGAAAGACGATTCTGCTGCAGAAGATGGCGAACGCGATCGTGCAGAATCATCCGGAGGTCGCGCTCATCGTGCTGTTGATCGACGAGCGTCCGGAAGAAGTGACTGACTTTATGGAGCAGGTACCGGATGCCGAAGTGATTGCGTCGACGTTCGACGAACCTCCGGATCGGCATACGCAGGTCGCCGACATGGTGATCGAAAAATCGAAGCGGTTGGTCGAACACGGACGTGATGTCGTGATTCTACTGGACTCGATCACACGACTGGCGCGAGCGCATAACACGGTTATCCCGAACTCGGGGAAGATCCTCTCCGGCGGCGTCGATGCGAATGCGCTGCACAAGCCGAAGCGCTTCTTCGGTTCGGCGCGCAAGATCGACAGCGGCGGAAGCCTAACGATTGTCGCAACTGCTCTGGTCGAAACAGGATCACGCATGGACGAGGTGATCTTCGAGGAGTTCAAGGGGACCGGCAACATGGAGCTGGTGCTGGACCGCGACATCGCGAACAAGCGGATCTATCCGGCGATCGACATCAATCGATCGGGGACGCGACGCGAAGAGCTGCTGCTGGCGACGGACGAGACGAATCGCGTCTACCTCTTACGATCGTTCCTGGGCGACATGCCGCCGGACGAAGCGATTGTCTTTCTCGCGAAGCAGATGTCGCGCTCGCGGACGAATCGCGAGTTCTTCATTCAGATGGCGTCCGGGGGCGCGGGTTAGACGCGACTCCTCGCCATCGATCTTGGTGACCGCAGGATCGGACTTGCCGTGAGCGACCCGACGGGTACGATCGCGACACCGGTCGGACACATCACGCGACGTCCGGGCAAACGCGTTCCGGTGACGCGACTGCTCGAGCGCGCTGTTGAGCTCGAGGCTCAAGGCTTCGTGATCGGCCTGCCGCTGGACGGCGACGGGGCTGAAACGCCGCGCAGCCGCGAGGCGCGCGACCTGGGCGCTTCGTTAGGGAGCCGCACAGGCCTCGCCGTGCAATACGTCGATGAACGCTTCACGACTTCTGCCGCGCAGCGAGCTGTGAAGGAGATGGGGGGCTCGACGCGCGGACGGCGTGGTGACGTGGACGCGCTCGCTGCAACTCTGCTGTTGCGTGCGGCGTTAGATCAGGCGCGATGAGAATTCGCTTTGTGATCGCCGCGCTCGTTCTGAGCGCGGCCGTGGCTGGATGTCGCGGAGGAAGCGGCGCCGCAGCACGCGTCGTGATTCCGCCGGGCGTCACATTTCGCGCCGCAGCCGACTCGCTACGACGGGTGAAGCTCATCTCGTCGGCGCGTCTCTTTCGCGCGTACGCGTCGCTCACCGGACGTGACCGGTCGCTCAAGCCGGGGACGTACGTGCTCGCACGGAACATGTCGTGGGGAGAGCTGATCGACGCGCTCACGGAAGGGCGCGGCATCGTGCATACCTTCACGATCCCCGAGGGTTGGGCGATCGCGGACATGGCGCCGACGATAGCGGTGGCGACTGGAGTGCCGGCGGATTCGATCCTCGCTGCGGCGCGCGATTCGAATCTGCGCGCGTCGGTTGGCGCTTCGACGACGTCGCTGGAAGGGTATCTCTTCCCCGACACGTACACGTTCCCCGACGGAGCGAAGCCGCGTGAGATCGTGGGGGCGCTCGTTAGGCGATTCCAGGACGTATGGAAGCCTGCATGGAACGCGCGGCTCTCCACGCTTGCCCTCACTCGGCACGAACTGTTGACACTGGCCTCCATCGTGGAGAAGGAGGCGCGTCGTTCAGAAGAGCGCCCGGTGATCGCCGCTGTTTATCTCAACCGATTGAAGCGCGGCATGCGGTTACAGGCGGATCCCACTGTGCAGTACGCGATCGGAAAGCATGTGGACCGCGTGTTGTTCCGGCACCTCGAGATCGACTCACGCTACAACACGTATCGCTACTCGGGTCTTCCGCCGGGGCCGATCGCGTCGCCGGGTGAGGCGTCGATCGTGGCGTCGCTGTATCCGGCCAATGTGCCGTTTCTCTATTTCGTCGCGCATCCCGACGGCCATCATGAGTTTCGCACGACGTTCGCAGAGCATGCCGCCGCCATTCGTGCCGTGCGCAAGGAAGCGCGCGAGCGCCAAGCTAAGGCTGATTCTGCGGAGAAGCGCCAGGCTAAGGCTGACTCCGCGGCGGAGCGTTAGGCGCGCCGTTTGGCTCGCGCGGGGCGCCAGCCGAAGCGCGCCATCGAGACCCGAAACGCGGCGTTGACCGGCACGCCTTCCCGCTCGAGACGAAGACGCTGTTCGATTCCGGACGCCCGCCCTGCGTGGGCGAGGCTCAAGTCGCCGCGCGCGTTGACGACGCGGTGCCAGGGGATACTCGAGCCGTTGGGGAGGCGGTGGAGTGCGTAGCCAACGAGCCTGGCGTGGCGAGGCATCCCAGCGAGGCGGGCGATCTGGCCATAGGAGGCGACCTTGCCGTAGGGGATGCGGCGAATGGTCGCGTAGATGCGCGAGTGGGTGCTCGTTAGGTCGGGAGGCAACGGGAATCGGGAGTCGGGAATCGGTATCGTGGGAGAACTTACACGCTGCTAATTCCGATTCCCCAGTGCCCGAACCCCGATCCCCGAGCACCCGTTGTCTAGATTTGCCGCCATGTCCTACCCATCCGCGGTCGTCTCGCAACGCGGCGCCGATCGCTGGCGCAACGGCCACCCCTGGATCTTCAAGAGCGACGTCGTGTCGTTCCCCGATGCCCCCGCCGGTGCCGCGCGGGTTATCGATCAGCGCAAGGCCGCGCTGGGTGTCGCGCTCTGGAGCCCGATGTCGGAGATCGCGCTCAGGCTACTCGATCGCGACGCGGAGGCAATGATCGACGCGGCATGGTGGGATCGTCGTCTGGCGAAGGCAATCGAGCGCCGAGCTGGGCTGGCCAAACAAGCGAGCGCATACCGGCTGGTTCATGGCGAGGGAGACGCCATCCCGTCATTCGTGTGCGATCGGTACGCCGATTGGCTCGTCGTGCAGTTCTTGAGCGCCGGCGTGGAGGCGTTTCGCCAGGAAATCGTCAACGTGCTCGTTAGGCAGACGGGCTGCGCCGGAATCCTGGCGCGCAATGACGTGTCCGTTCGCGATCGCGAAGGACTGCCGCGTGAAACTGCTCTGCTCTTTGGTGACGTGCCGCACGAAATCGAAGTACAGGAGCACGCTGTGCGCTTCGTCGCTGCACCTTGGACCGGTCAGAAGACGGGCGCGTTTCTGGATCAGCGCGAGAATCGCGCGTTCGTGGGTTCGCTGGCGTCAGGAAGAGGCCACGCGCTCGATTGCTTCAGCTATCACGGGTCATTCGCGTTGCATCTTGCACCAGGCGCGAAGCAAGTCACAGCATTGGACAGCTCATCTGCGGCGCTCGAGCGTGCTCGCGCCAACGCCCAGCTCAACGGCTTTTCAAACATCACGTTCGTCCAGGCGGATGCGTTCGACTATCTCAGCGAAGCCGAAGAGTCCGGAGCGCGTTTCGACTTGATCGTACTGGATCCGCCCGCGTTCGCTAAGTCGCGCGCGAGCGTACCGCGCGCACTGGCCGGTTATAATGAGATCAATCGACGCGCGATGCGCTTGCTCGCTCCGAACGGCGTTTTATTCACGGCGAGTTGCTCGTATCACGTGAGCAAAGCACTGTTCCTCGAGATGCTGCAGCGCTCGGCGCAGGATAGCGGGCGCCGGATGGCGCTGCGACGCATCATCGCGCAACCAACTGACCATCCGGAGATCCTCACTATCCCAGAGAGTGGCTACATCAAGGGCGCGTTGCTCGAGGCATTCGATTGATTGAAAAAGCCTAACGCGCGCCTTACGTGATATTGCCAGCACCGCTTGCGCATAACGCGCCGCTGCCTAACTTATGACCAACCTCACGCGCCCAGTCGACGGCATGCCGGCCTTTTCGCCGAAATCGCTGCGCTACGAGTACGAGCTATACGTAGAACAGGAAATCGAGTACTACAAAGACTCGGTTCCGCGCTCCGCCCTCCTCCGCATCGGCGACGAGGCCGTCACGAGTCTGCGGCAGCAGGAGCAGACGTCCTTCGACGAGATCCTGCTGTGGGCCGAAGTCGATCGCATCATCCGCAATCGACTGCGCGTTCCATCGTTCACGACATGGAAGCGAAAACGGCTGCGCCGGCTTGAAGAATACCGGAAGCCGGAGCGTTGGGGCCTCACAGCCGACGCGCCGCTCGTCACGCAGATTCACGGGAGCGAGCACGGTCACGTGCTAGTCGCCGGCGCCCGCGCCGAAGGACCGGCGATCTTCTTAGCCGCAAACGGCTGTCAGGTCACGGCGCTCAACGAGGACGCGGAGCTGGTGGATCGCGTGATTCATGTGGCGGGCGAAGCAGGATTGATTTCGCGCCTGACGCCGTGTGTATCGGCGCTGGACCGCTTCGAGCCCGCGCCTGACGCGCCGCTCGCCGCCGTCGTCTGCACATCCGAAGCATTGCAGGGGCTGCCGCGCGCCGAGCGAGCGCGCGTGATCGACGTACTCAAGAGCGCGACGCTGGATGGTGGCGTTCACCTGGTTCAGACGATTGTCGCGGGGCAGGCCGCGTTGTCGCTCGACGAGCTCAAGTCGCAATACCGCGGTTGGGCGACGTCAGTCATCCCCGATCGCAACGCCGACCAGGTCTTCCTCGCGCGCAAGCTCGTCGCGTAGCGACACACCGTGTCGCCGTAAGGTGTGTCGGAAGAGGACACGCGAGGCGGCTATGTGTCACCGCGTGTCGCTATGTGCGCGTGGCTCTTGAGCCTCGAGCGGCGCGGAGGTTGGCACTCCATCTGCTAACGGCGCTCACCGCACGTGATTCAACGATCACGCTGCGGAGGCCGACGGTCGCCGACGTACCGTTCTCGCCGGAGACGTCGGCCTCGCTCCCAACTAGAGGAATGGATATGGAGACGTTTGAGCGACCGAAGGGTGGTGTGCCTAGCGAGGAACCGATGGGGATCATCATCTCGGGCGGAGCAGCGGTGCAAGTAAGCCCAAGATTGCTGGCGTACGTGTATGGTGAGGCGCCGACGAAAGACGAGCCCCGGTCGCGCGACAAGGTTGGCTAGCGCGAGCTCGTGAAGCACAACAAAAAAAGCCGGCGAAACTCCGCCGGCTTTTTTGTAGGCCGAAGACTTACTACTTCTTTTTCTTGGCCTTTCCGCCCTTCTTTGCGGCCTTCTTCTTCTTTGCACCCATGGGATAAATCTCCATGTCGAGTGTGGAACGCCCGTCCGATCCCCCGGTGGATCGGTGGGCCACAACCGAGTCTCGTAAGGCACTCGGTTGGTCCTACGCGCCGCTTTCGCAGCGCAATCTCAGCTCAGCAAAGACCTGTGTTGTCGAACAGCGGAATAGCGATGACCGTCGAAGAGCGCGTCGCACACTCCGACGATCATCACGTCAGTGCGTTACATCACGAAAGAAAGAAGATGAGCCCCGCCGCGTGCTGCGGCTTCGCGCGCCTCGCGAGTCGCCCCGGTGCGGCTCGCGTGATTTCGCGACGCAGCGATATGCGGAGTGTTGCACGCATGTCGAACTGCAGAGGCTCGAATAGGCAGAGCTGAAACGATTGCACAACGCGCAGTGTGCGCGTTTCTCGTCAGGCAAAAATGTTGAGCCAGCGAAAGAAAAAGGGGGAGACGAAATTCCCGCGTCGCTGATGACGCGATGCGATTGAAGCGATGTACGTCGCTTACTGCTGCGACTGATTCCACGTTGAGGAACTCAGTTCGGGATAAACCCACGCGATTTCCTCGTGCGCGCTCCGTTGTATCTGGCCGCGAATATAGAACTTACGCACACATTGCGCAATACAATGCAAGCAAACACCTCTTTCGTCTGCTGTCGCACGCCGCACATCTTGTTCAGTGAATCGCGTGAGGATTGATGTAGCGATGCCAACACTCACCATCGATGGCCGCACAATAACAGTTCGCGACGGCGCGACGATTCTGCACGCCGCGCGCGAGCTCGCTATCGATGTGCCAACGTTGTGTTGGTATCCAGAACTCACCAACGTCGGCAACTGTCGCATCTGTCTCGTCTCGGTCGAGGGAACGCCGAAGCTTCTTCCCGCATGCGCCACGCAAGCAAGCGATGGAATGATCGTAACGACAGAGTCGATGGCCGCTGTGAAGAATCGACGCGGCGTGCTGTCGATGCTGCTCGAGCGATATCCAGTCGAAGAGATTCCAGCGAATGGATATCGCAACGAGTTCGAACAGCTCGTGCGGCGCTACGACGTTCCGACGAAGCGCAGCAACGATCTCCCTCTACGAGAAGGCGATGAGCGCGATGGAGATCTCATCATCCGGCACGACATGTCGACGTGCATTCTCTGCACGCGCTGCGTGCGAGCGTGCGAAGACATCCAGGTCGTCGGCGTACTGGACGTCGCCTATCGCGGCGATCACGCGCAGATAATCGTCGGCGCTGACGGGAATCCCGAACACGCCGGATGTACGTGGTGTGGTGAGTGCGTGCGCGTGTGTCCGACAGGCGCGATTCACGACATCCTGCCGATGGCTGTGCGCGCCAACAACGGACTCGTCGTCGAGCAAATGCGCTCGAAGGACATGCCCGAGCCAGACAAGACAGTGCGCTCGGTGTGTCCGTATTGCGGCGTTGGATGCCAGATCGATCTACAAGTGCGCGACAAGCAAGTCGTGCACGTGCGCTCGCCGTGGATCGAGGAGAATACGCCGAACATCGGATCGACGTGCGTCAAGGGACGATTCGGTTACGACTTCGTGCAGCATCGCGATCGACTGCTCAAGCCGCTGGTGCGCAAAGGGTGGCTGAAGAAAGGTGATCGCTGGGTCTTTGACGGTTCGCACGATGGCGTCGCTGAATATGGAAGACGCGGCGGTCCTTGGTCAGAAGTGCAAGGCGAGTCGAAAACAAAGAAGAACAAACCGCCGCGCACGAATCCATTGCGTCGCGCTCCGACCGGAATGGATACGCTCGGCGATCCTCGCGATCGCGTCGCGACGCCGAAGAGTTGGTATGAGCCGTTCCGTGAAGCGACGTGGGACGAAGCGATGGAGATCGTCGCTCAAGAGCTCACGCGACTGCGCGACACGCATGGTCCAAAGTCGCTGGCTGTATTCCAAAGCGCGAAATGCTCCAACGAAGAGAACTATCTCCTCCAGCGGCTCTTCCGCGGCGCGATGGGGACGAACAACGTCGATCACTGCACACGGCTCTGCCATTCGTCGAGCGTGAGCGCAATGCAGCGCGCGATGAACACGAGCGCGGCCTCCGGTTCGATGCGTGAAGTCGAAAAAGAATCCGATGTGATCTTCATACTCGGCGCGAACACGACGGAGAGTCATCCTGTATTCGGCGCTGCGATCAAACGAGCGGTGAAGCGCGGCGCGAAGCTCATCGTCGCGGATCCGCGTCGCATCGAATTGGCACAGCGCGCGCACATTCATTTGCAGCCGCTGCCTGGCACTGACGTCGCGCTACTGAATGGGATGTTGCATCACATTCTGGCGCAGGGTCTCGAGGACAAAGAGTTCATTGCGAGACGCACGCATGATTTCGATTCCGTGCGTGAAGCCGTGCGACCCTACACGCCTGAGCGCGCGGAGCAAATCTCCGGCGTTCCAGCGAATCTCATCCGTCAAGCAGCAGAGTGGTACGCGCGTGGTCCGCGCAGCGCGACGTTATGGGCGATGGGGCTCACACAACACAGCACAGGCACGGACATCGTTGCGTCGCTACTGAACCTCATGCTGGCTGTCGGTATGATCGGTCGCTGGGGCGCGGCGATGATTCCGATCCGCGGACAGAACAACGTGCAGGGCGCGAGCGACGTCGGCGCGATCCCGATGGTCTACACTGATTATCAGCCCGTCACTGATCCGGCGATCCGCCATACTTTTGCGAGCACCTGGGGCGTGCCTGACGAGCGCATTCCGCTCGAGGTTGGTCTCAAGGTCACGCAGATCGTCGCTGAAGGATCGCCCGTGCGCGGCATGTATATCATGGGAGAGAATCCGATTCTATCGGATCCTGAGGTCTCGCACGCCGAGCATTGGTTCAAAGAGTTGGAGTTCCTCGCTGTGCAGGATCTCTTTCTCACTGAGACGGCGCGTTACGCCGACGTTGTGCTGCCGGGCGCGTCGTTCGCTGAGAAGACGGGCACGTTCGTGAATACGGAGCGGCGCATTCAGCTCGCCGAAAAGGCCGTCGATCCTCCGGGCGATGCGCGGGGAGATCTCGAGATCATTGTCGACCTGTCGCAGCGCGTTGGATTGCCGACGCCGTTCACGAATGCCGCGGAAGTAATGGATGAGATCGCGCTCGTCACGCCGAGTTGGCGCGGCGTTTCGCACGATCGCCTGCGCGGCACTGGTGGCTTGCAGTACCCCGTCGTCGACAAGAACCACATGGGGACTGATTTCTTGTTCGACGACGCATTTCCGACGGCTGATGGAAAGGCGCGCTTTGTTCCGGTGGAGTTTCTGCCGCCGGCTGAGCTGCCTGACGAGGAGTATCCGTTCCTGCTGAACACCGGCCGACAGATGTACCACTGGCATACAGGGACGATGACGCGGCGTTCATTCGCGCTGGATGCGCGCGAGTCGGGACCGATCGTCGAGTTACACCCGGCGGATGCCGCGGAGTTGGGCGTTGGGGATGGGGACGAGGTTCAGATCGCGTCGCGGCGAGGTGAGCTGCGCATCAGCGTGCGCATTTCAGATCGTGTGGCTCGGCGGCAGATCTTCGTTCCGATGCACTATCGGGAAGCGGCTGTGAACCTGCTGACGAATCCTGCTCTGGATCCTTACGCGCACATTCCCGAGTTCAAGGTGTGTGCGGTGAAGGTTGTGAGGTCTGAGCTCGGAGGTCGGAGGTCGGGGGAAGAGCGCGCGGAGTTTGTTGCCGGCGACTGAATTGCTGCGGTAGCCGCAAATATGCATAACGAGGTCGCTGTGCGGCGACACTTCTTGATCGCAGCTGTCCTGATACTCCCCGGCTGTGTGTTCAACAGATCGCGGCCAGAAGTTCTGCTAACCGCCGCGGCGCCGGATACTGTGCGGCTTGGCGACAGTGTTGCCGTTCGAGTTACTGTGGAAAACATCTCCAAGCGCAAGCTTTGGTTCGAAGGCAACCATTGCTTTGGCGTCTTTCAGGCTCTCAACAATATCGGTGAACAAGTTGGATCTGCGTATGAGGGTCTGGTCTGTGCCGCGTACTCGATCCGAGTTGGGATTGCCCCTGGAACCAAGCATGAACACGTGGCCTATTGGCTAGGTAATTCGCACGCCTTGCCTAAGAACCGGGTGTCCGTGCCCCCGGGCCAGTATCGGATCATGCCCACTATCATCTGTTGTTCAGTTGATTTGATCAAGGGCTGGGTTCACGTTCGTACCATTGGAGCGACAATAACAGTCATCGAATAACAAGACCACAATGGACTTCCGCCTAACGAATCGAGTGGCACTCGTCACTGGAGCGTCCTCCGGGCTCGGTCTCGCGATCGCGCGCGAGCTGGCTGCCGAGGGAGCGTCGGTAGCCATGGTCGCTCGCCGCGAGAATGAGCTCAAGCAGCTCGCAGCTGAAATCGCAGGGAGCAGCAAGCGGCGCGTGCTCCCAGTGCCCGGCGACCTAGCCGACCCTAACGAGCCGGCACGAATCGCGAAGGCCGCCGAGGATGCGCTCGGGCCAATAGATATCCTCGTGGCCAACGCCGGCGGGCCTCCGTCAACCGCCTTCGCCGACACGAGCGAGGCGCAGTATCAGGCAGCGATCAACCTGAACCTCGTCGCTTCGATCCGTTTGGCGCACGCGACGGTACCTGGGATGCGGCAACGCAAATGGGGGCGCGTGATCTTCTTGAGCTCGATGGCAGCGAAGCAGCCGATCGTGGGCCTGCTCCTCTCCAATACAGCGCGCGCGGGCTTGCTCGGATTTGCGAAAACGCTGGCGAGCGAAGTCGCGAAAGACGGCGTGTGCGTCAACACAGTGTTGCCGGGCCACTTCGATACGCCGCGCGCGATCGAGTTGGCACGCATGCGCTCGCAGCGCGAAGGAAAGTCACTGGACGACATCATGCGAGCGCGTACCGGCGGGATCCCGATGGGGCGCTCAGGCGATCCGAAAGAGTTCGCCGCTGTCGTAACGTTTCTCGCGTCAGACCGCGCCAGCTTCGTGACGGGGACAGCGATTCAGATCGACGGCGGACAGATCGGCACGATTGTTTAGGCGCGGCCGCGAGACGTCACCCTCCCCTCAGGTGGCACAAGATGCACAACCTCCCCTCATGCCTAACGATGACCGGCCTCATGCTGGTCGTCGCAGGCACGGCCTTCGGGCAAGGCCTTCCTACCTCACAGCCCGCGCTCATCACAATCACGCGAGAAGAAGTCAAAGCAGGTCGCGAGGCCGATCATGCGAAGCATGAAGCAGGATGGCCCGCTGCCTACGAGCGCGCGAAGTCGCCGGACTATTACCTGGCAATGGTCTCAATGACCGGCGCGAACGAAGCATGGTACATCTCTCCGTACGCATCGAACACCGCGCTCGGGGAGAGCATGAAGCGCGACGATGCCGACCCAGTGCTCACGGCCGAACTCGCACGACTGGCCAAGCTGGATGGTGAATTCCTGACAGGCATTCGAAGAATCCATGCCGCCGCGCGCAGCGATCTCAGCATGGGTGAGTCTCCCGACCTCGCCAGATGCGATTCTGGGAAATCACGATCTTTCGCGTCCGGCAGGGACATGAGGCAGCGTTCGAAGCCGCGGCAAAGGCCTATCGTTCCGCCGCTCAGCGTGCGGCCCCTCAGACCACACGGTGGCGTCTCTACGAGGTGATCGCGGGATTGCCAGGGCCGACCTACATCGTGTTCAACTCCGTTGCCACGGTCAGCGAGTTCGATCGCGGCATGACAGACAGTCAAGCGATCATGCGCGGCCTCACGGTTGAAGAAGGGGCGACTCTCGAAAAGTTCAGCAAGGAGTCGTCGCTCAGCGTGGAGACCAATCGGTTCCGCTTGGACCCTGGGCAGAGCTACGTCTCGAAAGAGACGCGCGCGAGCGATCCCGGCCTCTGGATGCCTAAACGAGCGACAACACGCGCGGCAGGCGCGCAATAGAGCGAACGTATTGCCGTTAGGCGCGCCGCGTGCTGACGGCGCGCCTATCCGGCCGCTCGAGTGTGGGTCAAGTCAGGCTGAAACCTTCCATGTAGCGGCGCACGGTGACACTTTCCGCGCCGCATGAAAGCACTCGTTAAAACAGCGCCCGGCCCCGGATTCGCCCTGCGCGACGTCGCCGAGCCGACGATCCGCGACGACGAAGTGCTCATCAAAGTGCGGCGCGCGGGCGTCTGTGGAACGGACGTTCACATCTACGAATGGGATGCCTGGGCCAGCGGTCGCTGCAAGCCGCCGTTCACGGTAGGCCACGAATTCGCGGGCGATGTGGTCAAGACCGGCGCGCTCGTCGAGAAGATCAAGGTCGGCGACCGCGTCACAGCCGAAGGCCATATCATAGATGAGCACTCGATCTTCGCGCGTACGGGCGACGGGCACGTCGACCCAAGCACGCGGATCATCGGCGTCGATCGCGATGGTTGTTTCGCCGAGTATATCGCGATGCCGGCGAGCAACGTGTGGTATTTGCACGAGAGTATCTCGTACGAGGTCGGCGGAATTCACGACCCGATGGGGAACGCGTTTCACACGGCGCTGACCGCAGAGATCCCGGGGAACGTCGTGCTCATCACCGGCTGCGGGCCGATCGGCCTTTTCGCGGTAGGAATCTGCCGGATGGCAGGCGCTTCCCGCGTCATTGCCACGGACTTGGTCGTCAAGCGTCTGGAACTCGCGCGCAAGATGGGAGCGCACGATGCCGTGACGCCGGACAAGGCGCGCGATGTCGTTATGCAGGCGACTGGGGGTGTGGGCGTGGACGTGGTGCTGGAGATGGCGGGGGCGCCGAGCGCGATTCATCAGGCGTATGCGCTGGTGCGGCCGGGTGGGCGCGTGCAGATGCTAGGCATTCCGGCGAAGCCGATGGAAGTAGACTTCGCAACGGAGATCATCTTCAAAGGCCTAACGATTTACGGCGTCGTTGGCCGTCGCATGTACGATACCTGGGTGCAGATGACGCGTTTTCTGCGCGGCGGCTTCGATCCGACGCCAGTGATCACGCATCGATTTCCGCTCGCCGAGTACAAGGAAGCGTTGCGCGTGATCAAGTCCGGGGAAGCCGGGAAAGTGGTGTTCGAGATCGCGTAGTGGCTGTGCTCGATCCCGCGGAGCTCGCGAAGGACATACTGGCGGCGCACGAGCGTCTCTCCGCATACGTCCGCCTAACGCCCAGTGATGTGAGTCTGGCGCTATCGGAACGGTATGGCGCCGAGGTGTGGCTCAAGGGCGAGCATCTGCAGCATGCCGGTTCGTTCAAAACGCGTGGTGCGACCAACAGGCTGCTCGGCCTAACGCCTAACGAGAAAAGCGCTGGGGTGGTGGCGGCATCCACCGGGAATCATGGCGCGAGCGTGGCGTGGGCGGGACGCGCGCTCGGTGTTCCCGTTCGCGTCTTTGTACCGAACGGCGCCTCTCCCGCCAAGGTCGACATGATCCGGCGCTATGGCGCGGACGTTCAGATGCACGGAACCGACGGACTGGACGCCGAGGTATTCGCGCGACACTACGCGGCTGAAAACGGCATGCCGTATATCTCACCGTACAACGACGCGTTCGTTGTCGCAGGACAAGGAACCGTCGGCGTAGAGATCGCCGAGCAGACGGGCCGCGTAGACTCGGTGATCGTTGCCGTTGGCGGCGGTGGGCTGATCGGCGGCCTCGCGGCGTATCTCAAGAGTGTGCTGCCTAACGTGCACGTCATCGGCGCATCGCCTGAAAACTCGCCGGTGATGGCGCTATCGGTGCGCGCGGGGCACATCGTCGAGTACGCGAGCGAACCGACGCTGTCGGATGGGACGGCAGGCGGTGTCGAGCAGGGAGCGATCACGTTCGAGCTCTGTCGTACGCTGATTGACGAATGGATCGAAGTGACGGAAGATGAGATCGCCGCAGCGATGCGCGACTTCATCGCCGAGCATCATCAGTTGATCGAAGGTTCCGCCGCCGTGGCGCTCGCTGCCCTGGCGCGAAATGCGGCGAAGCTACGTGGACAGCGCGTCGCCGTCGTTCTGTGCGGAGCAAACGTCAGCGTCGAGACGCTGCGTAATGTCCTAGCGCAATAATGCGATATAAGATCAAAAGCGGCATCGCGGACAGAGCGGACGCACGCGGAGACAGCCATTTGGTGTTTTTGAAATCGTGCCGTCCGCGTTAGTCAGTCAGTGCCGTGTCCGCGTTGTCCGCGCCAACGCTGTTGCTCTTGGCCACTGGCACGCAACGCGACTCCTGCCGACAATACTCGCTCACCCTCGCATCAATACCCCGTGGCGCTCAACACAGCATTCACGCAAGACGTCCAGTCCAGGCTCGACCAGCTCAAAGCGGATCGCGTCTACAAAAGGCTCAACTACCTCGATTCGCCTCAGGGAGCCCGCGTCAAAATGGAAGGACGCGGCGAAATCCTGATTCTATCATCCAACAACTATCTCGGTCTCGCGAACGAGCCGAGCGTCGTGCAAGCTGGTATCGACGGGATGCAGCGCTATGGAGCGGGAACGGCCAGCGTGCGCTTCATCTGCGGCACGTTCACGATTCATCGCGAGCTGGAGGCTGCGCTCGCGAAGTTCGTCGGAACGGATGCGTCACTCTCCTTCGTTTCCTGCTGGAATGCGAACGAAGGCCTAACAGCAACTGCCGTTGAGGGAACCGACTTCGTCTGCTCGGACGAACTGAATCATGCGTCGATCATCGACTCGATGCGGCTCGCGAAAGCCATCTCCAAGTGCACGACAGCGGTCTACAAGCACGGCGACATGGACGACCTTGTTGCGAAGCTCGCGCAAGCGAAGAGCGCGGGCGCCAAACGCAAGTTCATCTGGACCGACGGGATTTTCTCCATGGAAGGGAGCATCGCAAAGCTCCCTTCACTTCTCGATATCGCACGAAAGCACGATGCGGTCGTCATGATGGACGACTCGCACTCGACTGGCGTGCTGGGTACGACGGGTCGAGGAACGGCGGAGCACTGGGGCGTCGTTGGCGAAGTCGACGTCATTACATCCACGTTAGGCAAGGCGCTGGGCGGCGCGGCTGGTGGATTCGTGGCGGGATCCGAAGCGTTGTGCGACATGCTCACGCAACGCTCACGGCCGCAGCTGTTCTCCAACGCCCTCCCCTGCACCGTGGCCGCCAGCTCGCTCGCTGCTGTGCGCTGCCTCGAGGCGCAGCCCGAGCGCGTGCAACGTCTGCGCGACAACACGACGGCTTTCCGTGGCGGCCTCACAGAAGCAGGGTTCAAGCCGATCCCGGGCGAGACCCCGATCGTTCCGATCATCGTCGGCGAAACGGCGAAGGCGATCCAGATGAGCGACATGCTGCTGGACGAAGGGATCTTTGTCACCGGCTTCGGTTATCCGGTCGTGCCGCAGGGAACAGCACGCGTTAGGTGTCAGCTCTCCGCGGCGCACACAAAGGACGACCTCGATTTCGCTCTGCGCGTCTTCAAGAAAGTAGGCGGCAAGCTGGGAATCATTTAGCGAGGGTTGCCTTCATGCGACGGCGTTGCTTCGGCCTCCTTGGTGCGGCGCTCACAATCACGACCGCCAGCGCCGCTCAGACGCCGGTTCACCCACGCGAGCACCTCGGCTTCGAAATCGGCGCGGATCGCAAGCTCGCCGACTGGCCGGAGATCACGGCGTACTTTGCGCGGCTCGCGGCTTCGTCGCGCAGCGTACGCGTGGATACGCTGGGGCCGAGCACGAACGGAGCGCCGTTCATCGTGGCGACGATCTCGTCGCCGGATAACATCGCTCGGCTGGACGCGATCCGCGCGGGACAGGCGCTGCTGGCGGATCCACGGCGCCTAACGGCGGAGGCTGAGCGCCGGCTGCTGCGCGAGCAGCCCGCCGTGATTCTGATCAACTGCAACATTCACGCGACCGAGATTGCGTCGAGCCAGATGGCGATGGAGCTAGCCTGGCGGCTCGCGAGCAACGATACGCTGCAGCGGCAATTGCGTGACGTAGTCGTTCTGCTCATTCCTTCGGCCAATCCCGACGGCCAGCACATAGTGACGGAGTGGTATCGCCGCACGTTAGGCACACCATTCGAAGGCGGTCCCCTGCCCTGGATCTATCACCCGTACGTCGGCCACGACAATAATCGCGACTGGTACATGGTGACGCAGAAGGAGACGCGTCTCACCACCGATCTGCTGTATCGCCGCTGGTTCCCCGAGATCGTCTACGACGTGCACCAGATGGGGAACGACGGGATGCGCATCTTCGTTCCGCCGATGGTGGATCCCATCAATCCGAACCTCGATCCGGTGATCGTGCGCGGGATTTCGCTCATCGGCGCGCACATGGCCTTTGCGTTGGAGCAGGCGGGGAAAAGTGGAGTCGGCGACGGGATCAGCTACGACCTCTGGTGGCACGGCGGCATGCGCGGCACGCCGACGCGGCACAACATGATCGGCCTGCTCACCGAAGCCGCGAGCATTCGCGTCGCAACACCGATTCAGCAACAGGCGAGCGCCTTACGCGGACATTCGCGCGGCCTGCCCAAGTACGAACAGCGCGTCAGCTTCCCGAATCCGTGGCCGGGTGGCTGGTGGCGTCTGCGTGACATCGTCGAGTACGAGCTGATCGCTGCAGAAGCGCTTGTGCAGCTGGCCGCCAGCAAACGTGGGGACTTTGTGCGTGGATTCGTGGAGCTCGCTCGGCGGCAGATCGCGTTAGGCATGACCGCTAAGCCGGCAGCCTTCGCGATTCCCAAGGCACAACACGACCCGGGGGCCGCCTCGGCGTTAGTGGATGTTCTACGGACAGGAGGCGTGGAGGTCCATCAGACAGCCACGGACTTCATCGTTAGGCTCGATCAGCCGTATCGCGCGCACGCCAAGGATCTGCTCGAGGTCCAGCGCTTTCCACGCATGGAACGTGTTCCGGGTGGTGCCGTCGAGCGGCCGTACGATGTCGCCGGCTGGACACTGCCGCTGCAGATGGGAGTGGAGGTCACGCCGCTCGAAAGTGTTCCGCCGGGCCTAACGCCGGTCATGGACTCGTCTCACGCACGCTGCAATCCGCCACGCGGCACGGCAGCCTTGCTACTGCGCAATACGGAGAGTTATCGACCTGTCTTTCGCGCGCTGGCTGGAGGCGCCAGCGTCTACGTAGCCGACTCTCAGTTCGTGTTCCCAGGCGCAGCTGCGGCGAAGGCGCAGTTTCATCCGCGCGCGTGCCCGAGCGCCGCGCCAGTTCGGCAAACGAGCGTGCGACGACCGATCTCGCCGAATACGCGCCGCATCGGCTTGTATCGCTCATGGACGTCGAGCATGGACGAAGGCTGGACGCGCTGGCTCTTCGAGCAATTCGGCGTGCCGTTTAAGACGCTGCGTGATTCCACGATCAAGGCTGGCAACCTGCGCGCGGCGTTCGACGTGCTCGTTATCCCCGACATGTCTCGCAACGACATCCTCCGCGGTATGACGGCACAGCAAGTTCCTCCTGAATACGCCGGTGGACTGGGCGATTCCGGACTCGCGGCGATCAAGGAGTTCGTCGCTGCGGGCGGGCGCGTGTTGCTATTCGACAGCGCGAACGAGATCGCCGCAGACCTGGGTGTGAGCGGCGTCGAGCTCATCGCCGCAGGAGGACAGAGCGGCCCGTACGCGCCGGGGTCCATCCTGCGCGCGCAAGTGGACGCCACGAACCCAATCGCGTTAGGCATGCGCGGCACAACGTCCATCTACTTCACGAACTCGGTGACATTCAAACCGCGACCCGCTGCGCGAGTGACATCGGTGCTGTGGTATCCGTCCGCGCCGGAGATCCTGCAGAGCGGCTATCTGTCCGGCGCCGAAAACATGGCCAGCCGATCGGCGCTGCTGGATGCCCACGTCGGCTCGAAAGGCGGACGCGTCATCATGTTCGGCTTCCGTCCGCAGCATCGCGGACAGCCGTGGGGGACATTCAGGTTGTTGTTTAACGCGCTGCTGCTTTAAGCGTCCGCCAGGAAGTGCAGCGGGGTCGCGATCGACTTGAGCGCTGAGCGATTGACGAGGACGCGGATGTTGTTGCTGCGCGAATCGACAGGGAGCACGAAAAAGAATGCGCCGTTCGGCGAGGCGCGGTTCGTTAGGCCGACCATCCGCTCGCCGTCGGCAAACGTGAGCTCGACGAGCGCGGAGCCGAACTGCCGGCGATCGGCTGTCTGCAGCTCCATGCCTTCCGCATGCTTGGCGTCGCCGCTGAGCGATTTGACGAAAAAGAGCGCCTTCAGCTCGCTCAGCTCCACGGTATAAATCGCCCCATCCGACGTACGGATGTGACACGACGGTTTAGCCGGATCGACGTCCAGGCTCGTCCCTTTAATGAGCCGGCCGTCGATGAATCGGGCGACGACAGTATTGATCATGCCGCTGTGACGGAGTTCGCACTCAGACGCGGCAATAGGTCCGAACGCAACTCCGTGGCCAGCCGCGTCCTATGCTGCAAGTTGCCCGACGTGACGCAATCCGGGCCCCATCGTCCCTCACGTGGCCGACAGTTCGCGGTCGCTGGGCCGAGTGACATCGGTCACAAATCGTGGCTCTTTGGCTACCAAATTGAAGGCGCCACTACACGCGGCGTGACGCCCGCGCACCGGCGCTCTACCATCTGCGCGTCATCTTGAGGTTTGGGCGTATGCGAATTGTTCGCACCGTCGTTGTCGCAGTCCTCGCCGCCGCAGCGGTCCCCACACTGGCGCTCGCGCAGCGCGCGGCTGGCTTCGACAATGGTTGGTTCTGGGGTGCCAAAGGCGGCATTACCCAGTTTGACGCGATCGACACGCAGACGGGTGAGTTCAAGACCGTCAATGCAACCACTGTCGGTGGTGAATGGCTGATCACGCGCTCGCGCGGCGGCCTGTACATGTCAGTGGAGCAGGCTTTCTTCGACGAAGTGTCAGCCGTTTTCGATCCGACGGCACCTGGTTCGGCACGCGCTGTCGATATCAGCGACATGCGCCGCTACCACGTGGGTGTGCTCGCGTTCCCGGTGAGCTGGTCGGGCGCGCGGCCGTACCTCGGTGTCGGTTACGCCGTCAACGTCATTCAGAATGCAGCACCGCGCGGCACGTTTACGAGTGAAGGCGCGATGGACTCCGTGTTCACGCGGGTCGATCGCCAGAGCACTCGGGCCTCGTTCGTGATTACCGGCGGCATTCAGGCGCACGTTGGCAATTGGGCACTGTTCGCGCAGGCCGCGACGATGCCGACGCGCGACAACTTCCTGATCAACGGGTCGTCGAACACGATGATGTTCGAGGCGGGCCTTCGTTACCGACTCAGCGACGCGATCGAGAAGTGGTAGATCGCGGTTAGGGTTCTCTCCCGGGCGCGCGCCGCTCGTAGCCTAACGGCTGCGGCGGCGCGTCGTGTTTCCGGGCTATTAAAATCAAAAACATCACCGCGGTGAAGCTTTTAGCGATTGTCGGAGGCGCGACTATAGCCGGGCGGCGCGACCGGAGATCGATGCGGGAACACGCGAGACGCACTCATTGTCCACGATATAGAAGCGGAGCATCTCGCCCGCGGCCTTCGTAATTCCCACACGCGGCGAGACGCGCACATCATCGTCAACCACACGCTCACCAGTTAGGATCCGCAGCGTGCCCTGCTGCAGCGATCGGGCGTTGTGCCCTGCATCGATGCCTAACGCGGAGCAGAGCTTGCCCGGGCCGTTCGCCAGATCAGTGACGCGCCGAGCGAGGGGACGCCGGCGCTGCATGAGCGGGATCCCTTTGAGCGGCTCGAGCGCGCGAATCAACACCGCCGCCCCGTAGCCCGCCTCACGAGTAACCGCGTTCACGCACCAGTGGTTACCGTAGATGAAGTAGACGTAGCTCATCCCTGGCGGCCCGAAGAGCGGTCGCGTACGCTGCGTCAGTCCAGCCGCGGCGTGGCACGCCGGATCGTGCGGCCCCATGTACGCTTCGACTTCCACGATGCGCCCGCTCGCGACGCCATCCGGCGAACGATGCACGAGCACAGCGCCTAACAGGTCGCGCGCTACGAGATCCGCCGCGCGATCATAGAACGAGCCAGGAAGCGGCCGCGCGCCGCCGGCGCGAAGCAAGGCCCGTGCCGACACGCTGAGGCCCTACGACTCGTTTGGCGGCGGTGCAGCCTTGGCGCGAGAGCGACGCGGGCGTTTGGCGCGCGGCGCGGCGCCCTCGCCATCGACGCCCGCTTCGCCGTTGAGAGACGCCGCGTTCGCCTTGCCGCGGCCGCGCCCGCCGCGCGACCCTCGCCTCGTGCGCGCCGCGGGCTTGGACGCCGGCGCCGCCGCCTCTTCCTCCTGCCGTGGCGCCGATGAGACGCCGACAGGCAGGTGCTCGACGACGCCAATGCTCAGCAGGTCTGGCGGCGGCGCCGCTGGCCTCCCTGACCGAGCGTCGCGGCGACCAAATCCACCGACTCCGCGAGTCGCAGGAGGCGGCGCTGCGGCGGCGGGAGCAACTGGAGCCGTGGCTGTCGGCGTTGCAGCAGAAGCACCGGCGTGCGCCGCCGCGGCGACGTTCAGCCGGCCGGAGACGCCGGGCGTGCCACCGTGGCGCATTTGTACGTCGTAGTCGCGACCGCGGCGCCTCAAGTCGAGTAGCTCCGCGTCCTGCGCGTCTTTCAGAATCCTGGCGAAGAAGCGCTCGCTCAAGCTCTCGCTGTCGTGCCCAAGGAGCTCGAACGCCTTGCGCCTCAGGTCGCGCGACGAGACCGAGGCCTCGCCATTTCCGGCTGCCGCGAGCGCGCGCTGTACGAGATCGAACGCCTCGTCCTTCGTTAGGCGGTCGCCGGAGCGGCCGATCTGGCCCAGTGGGATTCCCCGCTCGCTTACCGCCGGATGCTCGCCGCTGGTCGTCGTCTGGGCGTCCGCTGAACGCGCGCCGCCCGCCGCGCCTCCTCCACGGCCGCGCCGTCCGCGACCGTCGGCGTCCGCTGGTAGCGGGAACGCTTCCTTCACCGGCCCTACCTCGAGCTGCCCGTTGTCCAGCTTCGTCACCTTGAGAAGGCCCTTGCTGACCGCCTCCTGCACGAAGCGCGAGAACTTGGAGAAGCCGGCGTTCTTTTCTTCGAACGCGGGATCGATCTCCTGCATGACCTGCTTGAGACGATCGGAGCGCATAACGTCGCCGTTCTTCGTCATGCGCGTGATGGCTTCGGTCACCAGCTCCCACGGATCCCACTTCACGACGTCTTCTTCGCCGGTTTTCACCAAGCCAGCGAGCGCGTTGTAGCTGTAGTACTCGTCGCAGTTCTGCACCAGCAGATCGCTGGACGATTCGCGGATGCCGACGCCGATGACGTACTTGCCGTACTCCTTGAGCTTGATGACGAGGCTCGAGAAGTCGGAGTCGCCGGAGAGGAGAATGAACGTGCCGATTTCCGAGCGCGTGAACACCAACTCGATCGCGTCAACCGCGAGTCGGATGTCAGTGGCGTTTTTCTTGGCCGAGCCGTACGCCGGCGCCCAGATCAGATCGATGGACGCTTCGGTGAGCGGGACGATGTACCCCGGATAGCGGCGCCAGTCGGCATAGGCGCGCTGTACGGCGACCTTCCCGCGGATGATGTCCGACGAGAGGAGGTTGCGGAGCTCGGAGTGGAGGTCTTTCTGGATCCCCATCGTGACATTGTCGAAGTCGATGAGGAGCGCCGCATTAGGCGCGTGGTGGGCGAGGTTACTGGTGGTTTCGGTGTGGGCCAGCGCTTGCGGCCCGCGATGAACTGGAGCCACCGTGTGTGCGACGGAACGCCTTTCGGCGCCCTGCCGCGGTGAACGTGCGTGCATGCAAATCCCGGGTTGTCGTTAAGTGCGCCGCGGCTCGCTCCCCGGGGAGACTCTTGAAATCCCTACCCGGAGCGTCCGCGACGCGACAAGCAGAACGTCGCCCATTTGCGGCGCACCACTCGCCAATTACATCGCCGCCGGAGACGTTGAGCGAGTGGAGCTCACGCGTGCCCTCATCACACGCAACGCTTGGTTGGACGCGTTGATGAGGTGTACCCGTGGGCGCCGGACTGCGCGAACGCTCGGGCGGTGCGACTTAAACTTAGTCAGACGAGTGCTTTAGTCCAACTGTGATAGGCCATTGTCCATAGTCCTTAGTCCTTAACCTGCCATTCCTATGGACTAAGGCCTGAGGACTAAGGCCTAAACTCCCATCGCCTTGATGATGACGCGTTTGGATCGTTGGCCGTCCCACTCTCCATAGAAGACCCTCTGCCACGGCCCAAAATCGAGCTTCCCGTTGGTCACGGGCACGATCACCTCGTGGCCGACTGTTAGCGAACGGAGGTGTGCTGCGGCGTTGTCCTCCCCGGTACCGCTGTTGTGCCGATACCGCTCGGGTTCCCAAGGCGCGATGCTCCCCTCCAGCCAGTCCAGGATGTCCTGCCACAAGCCGGACTCGTGGTCGTTCACGAAAACGCTGGCCGAGATATGCATGGCTGACACGAGCACGAAGCCCTCGTTGATACCAGCCGCGGCACGACACTTCTCGACGTCATCGGTGATATCGATGATCTCCTGTCGCTTTCCGGTTTTGAATGTCAAATACGTCGTGTGGGAGAGCATTGTGGGGTCGGGGATCGGGTTTCGGAATCGGGTTTCGGGAATCGGGAATCGGCGACTGGAATGAGACTTACGTGCTCGGGCGCGGCCGCTAGCTTCGAAACTGTACCTGCAGGGTGACGTACGTGACCCGTCTCGCATTTCGTTCGCGGCTGTTCGGCATACTGCTTCTCTTCGCGGTCGTGCCGGCCTTGGTATTGACGCTGGCGTGGGGGGTGCTGGCTAACAAGACGCTGCCCCTCGTGGGTGGAGGTGCGGCGTGGGAGCGACTGGGAGAGTCCGGCAAGGAGCTCGTCTCATCGCTCGACTCGGCCGAACTGTCACCGGGGCAGCGGGCACAGATTGCGGCGCACGCGCGCGAGCTGGAGGAGTCGATTACGCAGGCGCGACGAGTGCGCTTTCTGACCGAACGCGCGGCGCCTGCCGTCTTGTTAGGCGGAGTGCTGCTCTTGGCTTTACTCGGATTCGCGGCGTCGCGCGTGGCAGGCCACCTGAGCCGGCAGTTGAGCCGGCCCGTCGACCAGCTGGTTGGCTGGACGTCGTCAATCGCGCACGCCGAGCCACTGAGCGACACGTCGCCGCCGCGCGGCGCGCCGGAGTTCGATGTGTTGCGTGCGCATATGCGCAGCATGGCGTCAGAGCTTGCCGCGGCGCGCGAGCGCGATTTGGAGGCCGAGCGGCTGCGTGCATTTCGCGAGAGTGCGCGGCGCGTGGCGCACGAGCTCAAGAATCCGCTGACGCCCATCCGCTTCGCGCTGGCTCGCATTCAGCGAGCTGCACCTAACGAGCTGCGTGAGCCTGTCGACGTCATTCGTGTGGAAACGGAGCGGCTCGAGGATCTCGCCCGAAACTTCGCGCAGTTCGGCCGGCTCCCTGAAGGACCCGCCGCCGAGGTCGACGTCGAGGAGATGGTGCGCTACACGACGCGCGCGACGGTACCGCCTAACGTGGATCTCGCAGTGGAGATACCGAGCGACCTTCCGCGAGTCAGCGGCCACTACGATGCCCTGCAGCGCGCGCTGTCCAACGTCCTGCTCAATGCCGTCGAGGCGTGTTCGTCGCGCGCGACGCCGCGCATCGGCGTGACTGTCTTTCGCGTGCGCGACAACGGCCATGAGAGCGTGACGATAGCCGTGCGCGATTCAGGCACTGGGATTCCGGCTGATCGCTTGGCGACGATTTGGGAGCCGTACGTGACGCATAAACCCGGTGGCACTGGACTAGGTCTCGCTATCGTTCGGCAGACCGTAGAGGCGCACGGCGGCAGCGTTTCGGCGTCATCTGATGCTGGCGCCGGCACCGAGGTTCGCTTTAGCATCCCCGTACAGGCTAAGCCAGAGCAAGGACAATAGGCCGTATGGGTATCGGGCCCTTCTTGGTTCCAGTGGCGTTCTTCGGTTTCATGGCGGTGGCAGCGCTCGCGATGAGTCCGATTTGGCGTGCGATCGGACGGCGCATGGAGCGGCGTGCTGTTGGCAACGATCCCGGTCGCGCGGAGATCAGCGAGCGCATGGAGCGGATGGAGAACGCACTGGACGCGATCGCTGTGCAAGTCGAGCGGATCGCCGAAGGGCAGCGTTTTACTACGAAGCTGTTGAGCGATCGCGTTGCGGACTCGCGCGCGCTCACGTCGAGCGAAGCCGGCAGGGAGGTGTAGCGCGTGGACGAAGCCATCGTCATTCCGCTCGCCGGTATGTTCATGATCATCGTGCTCGCCATCGGCGTGCCGCTCGTGCGCGCGCTCGGTCGCCGCTGGGAGAAAGAAGCGCGGCTGCCGCGCGGCGATCCGGAAACGTCGCAGCGGCTCGCGAACATCGAGCAGGCGATCGAAGCAATCGCGGTGGAGGTCGAACGCATTTCGGAAGGCCAGCGTTTCGCGACCCGTGTCCTGACTGACGAGGCGCCGGAGCGGATCGCACTTCCAGAGGAATCGTTGCAGCGCCGGCAAGGCGCCTAACGAGGAGATGCTATGAGCGAAGAGGAAGTACTCGCGCTATTCATCGTCTTTGCGTCACTGACGACGGTCGTGTTGACCTTCGCGCGCATGTGGTTCAAGCATGTCGAACGCAAGAATCAGATGCGTGAGCTTGGCACTGTGCCTCCCGGCGTCGACCGGCGTCTCGAGCGCATCGAGCAGGCTGTCGATGCAATCGCCGTCGAAGTCGAACGCCTGGCGGAAGGGCAGCGTTTCGCGACGCGACTGCTGAGCGAAGGCGCGCAGGCACGCGCCGAGGCGCCGCTGTCGATCGTGCGCGAGCCGCACTCGCCACACTAACCGGGACGCCGTCAGAATGACCATTGACCTTTCTGTCATCCAGCCGGCGCAAACTACAACGCCGCGGCCGCAGGCTCCGATGACGCGCGAGCAGATCCAGCAGACGATCGAGGACGCCATGGCCGCGGCGAGGGCAGCCGCAGAGAACGCGCGAACGGAGGTCGCGGAACAGCCGCCCGCGTTCCCGCCATTCGACCAAGGACCGCCGGAAAGCGTCATGATTCTCGTCGTGACGCTCGCCTCTCTCACGGCGGGAACGCTGATCCTGCGACCGATTTTCAAAGCGCTCGGCAGTCGTTTGGAGCGGCGTCGCGAACCGCCGCCTGAGATTCCTGACGTCGCGCCACGACTGGAGCGGATCGAGCAAGCAATCGAAGCAATCGCTGTCGAAGTCGAGCGCATCTCAGAAGGGCAACGGTACGTCACCAAACAAATGCATGAGATGCGCGCGTTGCCGGCGCCGAATCCTTTGGCGCAGCCCGCGATGGCCCAGCGCGCAGCAGAACCCGTGCGCCGCGGCGAACCCTAGAGCCTAACGAGCGCGTGCCTTCGGTTCTCCTCATAGACGACGAGCCTAACATACGCCGCATGGTCGGCGCGTTGCTCGGCGCCGAAGGCTACGACGTGCGCGCGGCGGAGGACGGCAAGAGCGGCGTCGCGGTCGCGCTGGAGTCGGAGCCCGACGTCGTGATTGTCGACCTCATGATGCCGGGCGATCTCGACGGCATGGCCGTGCTGGAGACGTTGCGCGCGCAACGCGTGGACCTGCCCGTCATCATGATGAGCGGCCGCGCCGGTCTCAGTGACGCGGTTCGCGCGACAAAACTCGGCGCATTCACGTTCCTCGAGAAGCCGCTCACGCCAGAAGGCGTGCTGCTCGGCGTCAGCGCCGCGCTCGAGCTACGCAATGCACGGCGAGAGGCGCAAGCGCTGCGCGCCGAGGCAGGACTCGGCGGCGAGATGGTCGGGAACAGCGTCGTTATGCTGCGCGTGCGCGAGTTGATCGCGCGCATCGCGCCGACAGACGCGCGCGTGCTCATCTCCGGAGAATCGGGAACGGGGAAAGAGCTTGTCGCGGCGGCGATTCATGCCGACAGCGCTCGCCGCGATCGTGCGTTCATCCGTGTGAATTGCGCCGCGATTCCGCGCGATCTCGTCGAAAGCGAGATGTTCGGCCATGAAAAGGGCTCGTTCACAGGCGCGACCGAACGTCGCATCGGTCGCTTCGAGCTTGCCGACAAAGGCACTCTGTTTCTCGACGAAGTCGGCGATCTCGGCCCTGAGGCGCAAGCCAAACTGTTGCGCGCAATAGAAGCGAAGGAGATCGAACGAGTCGGCGGCGGCAAGCCAATACCGATCGATGTGCGAATCGTGGCAGCGACGAACAAAGATCTCGAGCGCGCGTCGCGAGACGGCGCATTCCGCGACGACTTGCTCTTTCGCCTCAACGTGATCCCGCTCAACCTGCCGCCACTGCGTGAGCGCATCGAGGATCTTCCCGCACTCGTCAGGCACTTCAGCGCGCTGCATCGCGCGCGCACCGGACGTACGCTGCCAACCTGGGGCGACGACGCGGTCGCCGCGCTTGCGCGATACCGCTGGCCGGGCAACGTGCGCGAGCTGGCAAACATCGTCGAGAGGCTCGTGATCCTGCACGCGGGGCAGCACGTAGGTGCTGCACAGGTTGTGGATGTTCTTCCTGCCGGGACTGAACTGCCGAGGGACCGAGTGGGGCTCTCCATCGCCACGGCCGAGATTACCGAAGGCGACCTCCCGCTTGCCGATGCGCTGGATGCCTACGAGCGATTCCTCATCGTAAACGCGCTGACGGCGGCGTCCGGAAATGTGGCCGAGGCCGCGCGCCGGCTTCAGACCGACCGGCCGAATCTCTACCGGCGCATGCGGCGCCTGGGTATCGTCAGCGATAGCGGAGTGACACACACGGTCTGACCACTCACGCGGATTCTGACGGCTTAGCCATGCGAGTGCGTGAGGGCCAAGTGTCGTGTGGGGAACGTGTTAGGTGGAGCGGCCAAGTCAGGCATGTCACATGCTTGGCGAGTGGCCGAACAACACACCCGAGAGTGCTCATGCGATCCGGACTGACGTTGCGCCTCGCCCTCTGCCTCGCGACCCTGTCGCCTGCCGTCGGCGCTCAGCAACCCGACTCACTGCGATTGTCGCAGGTGCAGGCGCGCGCGATTCCGCGCGAGGTCATCGAAGAGCTGGCGCGGATCTACAACGCCTCTGGAACGCTGCGCGTCTCGGGCTCCTATGACGTCGATCGCGGCCGAGTGGTGGATTCCGACGTCGCGGTGCTCGATGGACCGTTGACGATCCGCGGTCATGTGCGCGGGCGGGTCGTGGCCATCAATTCATCGGTCTTTCTGGAATCGGGCGCGCGAGTCGATCGAGACATACTCGTCGTCGGCGGCAGGCTCGAGAGACAGGAAGGTGCGAGCGTACTCGGAGATGTGCGCGTATACGCCGCGAGCGTCGCCTATCAGCGCGAAGGGACCGTGCTCGTCGTGCGCGAGACCGAGGAAGCGGACAACGCGGATGTTCGCTGGTGGCGAAGCCGGGAGCGGTGGTCGGCGCGCGGTTGGACGGATCTGCGGCTGCTCTCTGCACGGACGTACAACCGGGTCGAAGGGTTACCCGTGCTCGTCGGTCCGTCGATCGGGCGCGACCTGGGATGGGGCCGCGTCCGGCTCGACGCGTTAGGCATCGTGCGCACTGTCGGCAACGTGGACCGCGCCGAGCACACGTTCGGTCATAGCGTGAAGATGGAGTTCGAGCTCGGGGACGAGAGCGGACTGCGTTTCGGTGGAAAGCTCTTCGACATGATCGACCCGGTCGAGGACTGGCAGTTGAGTGACGGCGAAGTCGGTCTCTCGACGTTCTTCCTGCATCGTGACTATCGTGACTACTTCAGCCGGCACGGCGGTGCTGTCTATGCGGGGCTGTACCTAACGAGCGCAACGGACTTCATTGTCTCGTTCAGCGATCAGCGCTGGGCGTCACGCGATACGCGCGATCCGTTCACGCTATTTCGCAATAGCGACGGCTGGCGTCCGAATCCCGCCATGGACGATGGGAGCCTGCACGTGTTGTCCGGGACTTTTCGTTTCGACACGCGCAACGATGCCGACGATCCGTGGTCCGGCTGGTTCATCACCGCAAATCTCGAACAGGGGCACGGTACGCTTACGACAATTGCTCCAACGTCGTTCTTCACGCGTAGCGTCGCGCCGGGCGCGAGCGACTATCGTCGTGGTTTCATCGACATGCGCCGCTACAATCGGCTATCGCCGGATGGCCAGCTCAACTTGCGCGTCGTCCTCGGCGGCTGGTTAGGCGGCGATCCCTTGCCCTTGCAGCGTCGCCTGTCTGTCGGCGGGCCTGGCAGCATGCCCGGTTACGATTTCCGGCGCGAGCCAGAGGGTACAGACGTGCTGACGTGTTCTTCTATTGATCCGGCGCTTCCAGGGGCGGCGGCCACCGCCGTCGCGGGGCTTCCGGCGCAGTGCGATCGGATTGCGTTGGCTCAACTAGAGTTTCGCGGCGATTTGCGATTGGATCCATTCGGCATTTTCGACGACCGGAGACCGTGGCGTTACGGGTATGGCAACGGCGCGCAGTGGGTCGTGTTCGCGGACGCGGGTCGCGGATGGCTGCTGACGCCGCGCGCGGAAGTGAGCGACCTGACGTACAGCAAAGACAAGTTTCCGAAGGCACGCACGTTCAGAACGGATATTGGTCTGGGGCTAGTGCTCGACAACGTGGGGTTCTACGTCGCGAAGGCTTTGTCCAACAAGGACGCGCCGCTGAACTTCTTCGTTAGGCTGAAGCCACGCATCTAATGTGAGGCGGGGAGGGAGAGGGCTCGCCGTCACGGCATTCGTACTAGTAAGTGTGGGCGCTTCTGCGCAGACGCGCCCACGGCTCGACGTGACGTTGCCGCCCCCCGCCGTCCTCGCGAGAGAGGGACCGAGCGTGCGCGCCGTTGGCGTTGTCGCGGATACGGCGATGCTCGTCCTGGTGCGCAACGGCTTCCCGATGCGGCTGCACTATCGAGTGGAACTGTGGGCCGCCCGCCGGTTGTTCGACGCGCTGTTAACCGCCGTCGAGTGGCGCGTGCTGGTCCGCTACGACGCGCTCGGCGAGCAATATCGTGTGTTCCGCGTCGACAGCAGCGGCGTTGACAGTGCACGAGTGCGGCCACTCGGCATCTTTACGCGCCTGAGCGACGCGGCAGCTGAGGTGGAGCGTTCGATGCGCGTGCCGATCGCTGCGAGCTCGCGCGCCGGACGGCAATACTACCGCGTCGTGCTCAACGTCGAGACACTGTCGGACAACGATCTCGACGAGGTGGAGCGCTGGCTGCGCGGCGAGCTGCGGCCTGCGGTACGCGGTCAGCGGAATCCTGGTACGGCGCTCGGTCGTGGTGTGCGGCGCGTGTTCGTCCGCGTGTTAGGCGGTGAGCAGCGGCACCTCGAGGCGCGCACGCCGTCGTTCCGCGTTCCGCCGTCATTCTGATTGCCTAACCATGGCGGCGATGAACCGCGTGCTGGCGCTGTTCCAGCTGCTCGATCTGATGCAGCACGTCGGCGCCGTAGAAGTACCGGATGTACTTCGCTTGCGTCGGCGTCAGGCGGCGCACAGCCCAGCTCAAATGCACGAAGTGCGGCTCGACAGGCGCCGTGAGCGGATGCATCCCCGCCTCGGACGGCAAATGATTCGACTTGCGCGTGTTGCACGCGCTGCACGCCGTCACGACGTTGGTCCAATCGTTCGTTCCGCCGCGCGAGAGCGGTACCAGGTGATCGCGCGTCAATGATTCGCGTGTCTTGAGCTCGTGCTGCGCTCGGCCGCAGAACTGGCAGCGATAGCGATCGCGCGCGAACAAGAACGTGTTCGTCACCTGACGCCGGAAGCGCCGAGGGACATGGATGAACTTCGTCAGACGGATGACCGCCGGACGCGGAATCGCGAGTCGCTCCGAACGCACCGGACGCGCACCATCGGCCTCGACGATCTCGGCCTTACCGTCGATCACCAATCGCAGCGCGCGTTTAAGCGGAACCATGGTGAGTGGTTCGAACGACGCATTCAACGCGAGGCAGCCGACGATCACGGGAGCGAAGTCCTCCGTGCTTGGTTACACGAACTCCCGCCCGGTGCCTTGGAGCGGGAGCTTCGAACGACGATTCCGGTGCGCACGCAACCAGAAATGCGCCACTCGTAATGCAACCTACATGAGTGCACCGACCTCAACAAGGTAACGCGCCGGTGCCTGACGAGCATCCTTCCCTGCCCTATCTAGCGCTCAGCGCGGGCACTGGCAGAGGTGTTAGCCAGCCGAACGCATCAGGACGACGACCATGCGCGATCGCGAGATACTCTTGCTGCAGCGCGTGTGTGATTGGCCCCGGCTTTCCGTCACCGACAGGAAGTTTGTCGACGGAACGAACCGGCGTGACTTCGGCCGCAGTGCCGCACATGAAGATTTCATCCGCTAGATAGAGCATCTCGCGCAACATCTGCTGTTCGCGAACCTGGTATCCGAGCTTCGCCGCAAGCTTCATGATCGTGTCCCTCGTTATGCCGTGCAGGATTCCCGCAGACACCGGCGACGTATACAGCACGTCGTCGCGCACGATAAAGACGTTTTCACCACTTCCTTCGGAGATGAATCCGAAGACGTCGAGCATGATACCCTGCGCGTAGGAATCGTTCGCCGCCTCGAGCTTCGTGAGCTGCGAGTTCAGGTAGTTCCCGCCTGCCTTTGCCATCGTCGGGAACGTGTCGGGCGCCGCACGCCGCCACGTCGATACGCACACGTCGATGCCGTGGTCCAATGAGCCGTGACCGTGCAATGGTCCCCAGTGCCACGGAATGATGAACGTCTCGACAGGGACGCCGGTCGGATCGAAGCCCATCTGCTCACCCGTGCGCACGACGACGGGCCGTATGTAACACTCACGTAATTCGTTCGCGGCAACCGCATCGACAGCCGCTTGTACCAGATCATCGACCGAATACGGAAGATCGATGCGATAGATGCGGCACGAGTCGAGCAAGCGACGCATGTGATCCTTCAAACGGAAGACAGCGCCGCCGTTAGGCGTCTCGTAGCAGCGGATCCCTTCGAACACGCTGGAGCCGTAATGGACGACGTGCGCCATCACATGGATGGTGCAGTCATCCCACTCAACCATCTTCCCATCGCGCCAAATGCGTTGCGTGCGTCCCGACGCGCGTGCGCTCATCGTCCTCTCTCTCCTTCGGTGAGGTCGTTCTCAAAAACGGTCGGAACGACGCTGAAGTCTAACCCGTCCGGCACAGGCGCTTCTATGGCGAGACGAGCCAGCCGCGCACTCGATTCTCGCATAGCAGCGATGTCCGCCTCCAAACTGGTGACGAGACGGCCTTCACGCACTAGCTCAACCCCTTCAACGGCAACCATTAGGGCCCGGCGCCCTCCGGCGCCAAAAAGGAGAGCGGTCGCCGGGTCGTAGATCGGCTCGTCCCGCTCCAAGTCGACGTGAAAGGCGGCAAGGTCTGCCGCCTTACCCGCTTCCAGCGAACCGATCTCAGTCTGCTGGCCCAGTGCCGCCGCGCCCCCCAGAGTCGCCATTTCGAGCGCCCGGCTGGCGTCGATGACGCCTCGGTGAGCCGCCCGCGCCATTAGCACCGCAAGGCGCGCCTCGTCCAGGATATCCATGCGGTTGTTGCTCGCCACCGAGTCGGTGCCGAGTCCCACGGACACTGCCCGACCGTTGAGGAGCAGTTGCGCGACCGGAGCAATGCCGTGCGACAGCTTCGCGTTTGACGCGGGACAGTGCGCCACGGCGCAAGCGCTGCGCGCGAGATCCGCGCTGTCCTCACTCGTTAGGTGCACGCAGTGAATGAGCAGCGGTCTGGTTTCAAGCACGCCCATGGCTCGCAGCAGCGCGATTGGCGACGACGCGCGTGGCGCCACCGGGATGCCGCGTGCGCGCCAGCCATCGGCGAACGGGCCGCTCCCAGCAACGACGAACATCAACTCCTCGCGACTCTCAGCGATGTGTACGGCCACTGGAAGCCGCTCCTCGCCGGCGTATCGCGCGACTGCGCGGTACAACAAGTCGCTCACCGTGTACGGGGCGTGCGGTGAGACGCCGAGTCGAACCAGCGGCGAACTGCGAGGGGTGAGACGCGAGATGCGTTGTCGCAGTTCGTCCATCGACGCGTCGCACTGCGCCGGAGCCGGTCCGAATACTTCCTGGTACGAGATGCCGCGCACTCGCATCTGGGTCAGCGCGTCGACGACAACTCCCGTGGAACTGGTGTCCGCGTACGTGGTGATGCCGGCGAGGAGTCCCTCTGCGATCCCGAGACGCGCCGAAGCAAGCAGCGCGGTCTCATCCAGCACCTTTGCCCGCGCCGCCGTTAGGCGCAGGATCCATTCGCGGAACGTCCCGCGCTCCAGAAAGCCGCGCATCAGGGTCAGCTCGAGATGCGTGTGCGCGTTGACGAGCCCCGGCAGCAAAAACGCGTCGCCTAATTGGACGACCTCCTGCGCCGGGGGAGCCGCGTCGCGCGGCCCGACGTACACAATCCGGCGTCCCTCCACACCGACAGCGCCATCAGCGATGGGCGGGTGGGTGATGGGCAAGACCCATCGCGCGCAGTAGAGCTTTATGGGAGTTCGGGGCTCGGGAATCGGGGGTCGGGCATCGGAAGGATAGCGTGCGTATGCCTAACGAGCACTCGCCATCTCCGCTACCGCGACGGCGGAATCTTGAATGGATTCTGGAAGGTCGTGTCCTTTTTCGCCTTCGGCTGCGGCACAGCGCCGGCCGGCGCGTGTGGACTCGGCGGCGGCGTATCCGGCCGTGTCGGCGTTCCGATTTGGAAAACGTCGCCGATGCTGGAAGCCGCGCATACGCTGCTCCCCGCACCGATCAGCGCGTAGTCGATGTACGTCTCGGCACTGCTGCAATCCGGCGAATTGTCGACGATCTGTTCGACCACTGTCGCCGGCCGTGGCCAGTCGGGAGGAGCCGGCTTGCGGCTGTACACTTCCTTCACGAATGCCGTGTACGCCGGTGCCGCGAGAATACCGCCCTGCGCGTTCGCCTTGATCTTCTTCGGACGGTCGAAGCCCATCCACACACCTGCCACAAGGTCCGCTGTATAGCCGATATACCAGACGTCGGTGCCGTCGTTTGTCGTGCCGGTCTTGCCGCCAGCCGGAATGTGGAATCCCGCGCCCCAGACGCTGCCCGCCGCGGTTCCGCGCTGCACGACGTCTTTCATCATGCTCACCATGAGCCACGACTCGCCCGGTGAAAGCACGAATGACCGCTTCGGCGCGGGTTCCCAAATGACTTCGCCCGTGGCCGTTTGCACGCGCACGATGCCCGTCGGATCGACATGCTCACCGAGATTGGCGAACGTCGTGTACGCAGCAACGATCTCGATGGGATAAACATCGGCGGAGCCGATGAAGATGGATGGATACGGCGGGATTGGAGTCGTTAGGCCCATGGCCCGCGCTTCGGAAATCACCGTGCGCTCGCCGAGCGCCATCCCCATGTCGATCGTCGCAAGGTTGCGCGACTGCGAGAGCCCGCGACGCATCGAGATCGTTCCCCAAAACTTCCCGTCGAAGTTCTGCGGGGTCCACGTCGTGCCGTCGACCTGAGTGACGGCCACGGGCGAATCATCTACGGGACTGCCTGGCGAGTAGCCGTTTTGAATCGCAGCCGCGTAGACGATCGGTTTGAAGGTAGAACCCGGCTGACGCAGCGCTTGCGCTGCACGATTGAACTTCGAGTCGTCGTAGTCGCGGCCGCCAACGAATGCGCGCACGCCGCCAGTGCGTGGATCGATCGCGATGAATGCGGCCTGCAAGTACGGACTTTCTCGGCCGCTCTCTTCGTTTGTCGTGAGCGAGCGGGCAACGAAGTGCTCGTAACTCTCGTGCTGAAACGGACCGTACCGTCCACTCTCGATTGCGCGGAGCTGGTTCTCCGTCGCGCGTTCCGCCGCGTGCTGCATGTCGAGATCGAGTGTCGTGAAAACCTTGAGCCCTTGCTCGTATATGCGGTTGCCGAAGCGCTCCTCGAGCTGCCGCCGCACCCACTCGACGAAGTACGGTGCGACGTCACCCGATTCGACGCGCCGCGCGAGCTGCAGCGGATACGCACGCGCGAGGTTCGCACTCTCGTCGTCGATCACACCTGCGCGACGCATCAACTCGATGACAGTATTGCGCCGCGAAATCGCGCGATCGGGATAGCGACGTGGATTGTAGCGTGCCGGTGCCTTGGGCAGAGCGGCGAGCGTGGCTGCTTCGGCGAGGTTGAGGTCGCGCACCGACTTGCCGAAGTAGCGGCGTGAGGCCGTCTCAACGCCGTATGCGCCGCTACCGAGGTTGATCTGATTGAGGTACAGCTCGAGGATCTTGTCCTTTGGGTAGCGCCACTCGATCGCGCGAGCGACGCGGATCTCGCGCATTTTCCTAACGGGAGTTTTTTCGCGCGAGATTTGCGCCGGGAAAATGTTTCGCGCCAACTGCATCGTGATCGTGGAGAAGCCCTGGCCGAACGATCCGGTGCGGATGTTGTGCCACGCAGCACCCGGGATGCGCCACCAATCGATGCCGGAGTGCGAGTAGAAGCGCTTGTCTTCTGTAATGATGAATGCCTCGCGCACGGCGCGCGGAATCTCCTGCAGCGGAACGAGCGTGCGACGTTCGAGGCCTACTTCGGCGATGAAGCGTCCGTCGATTGCGTATAGCGTCGACGTCTGCGTCGGTTGGAAGGCCTCGAGCGTTTCAAGATCGGGACACTGATTGCCCGAGCAGATGCGTGACCACGTCGCGGCGAATACACCAGTGGCGAACGTGCCGACGAACGTTCCTGCGATGGCGAGCCGACGGGCTCGCTCCGGATTTCGCGCGCGGAATCGCTGCAGTGCAGCCCACGGGTGCGGGCGTTCGGCCCAAAGGCGCTTGAAGGCTGGCGGGATGCGAACGCTCATAGCTAGGCGTGAGAACCTACAGAGCGCCTAATGGTGCGGCAACGCGCGCGAAGCCTTGGGCCTCTATCTTGTTGGCCATGACATCGCCCCTGTCCTACCTGGACGAGCTCGAATGGCGCGGGCTGTTGTTTCAATCCACGGAGGGCTCGCGTGAGGCGCTGGCCGCAGGACGCGAGCCTGTGAGCGGTTACTGCGGATTCGATCCGACAGCGGCGAGCCTTCATGTGGGACACCTGGTGCAGATCATGGGCCTCGTGCATCTCCAGCGCACGGGGCATCGACCCGTCGCGCTCGTGGGCGGCGGGACCGGTCTCATCGGCGACCCGAAGGCCACGGCTGAGCGCCCGCTCATATCGAAAGAGGAAGCGGCGGCGAACGTCGCGACGATTCGAAAGCAGCTGGAGCGGTTTCTCGATTTCAGTGGTCCTCGCGGAGCGCTGCTGCGAAACAACGCCGATTGGTTGAGCACGTTAGGCGCGATCGACTTTTTGCGCGATGTCGGCAAGCATTTCACCGTCAACTTCATGCTCGGCAAGGAGACCGTTAAAGCCCGGCTCGACAGTGGCATTTCCTACACCGAGTTCTCGTACATGTTGCTGCAGGCATACGACTTTCTCGAACTACACAAGCGCGACGGCGTGACGCTGCAGACCGGTGGCTCGGACCAGTGGGGGAACATCGTAGCCGGACGTGAGCTGTTACGTCGCACGTTAGGCGTCGAGGCGCATGGTGTGACGCTGCCGCTCGTCACCAGCTCAGCCGGCAAGAAGTTCGGCAAGACGGAAGCCGGAGCCGTCTGGCTCGAGCGCTCGCTCACGTCACCGTACCGCTTCTATCAGTTCTGGATCAACGTGGAAGACGCCGACGCTGGTAGATACCTGCGCTATTTCACGCTCATGTCGCGCGCGGAGATCGAGGAGCACGAGCGATCTGTCGTGGCGCATGCGGAGCGGCGCGCGGCGCAGGAGGCACTGGCGATGGATGTGACGTCTCGTGTGCACGGCGCCGACGCGGCGGAGTCAGCGCGGGCCGTGTCACGTTTGCTATTCGATAAGAATGCGGACCCGCGTCAGCTGACGCCGGCCGGGCTGCGTGTGTTGCGCGAGGAGATTCCGTTCAAGGATCTATCCGGCAACGAGGTCGTGACGCCTAACGGCGTGAGCGTGATCGAGTTATTGGTGCAGACCGGGCTCGTCACATCAAAGGGCGAAGCTCGGCGGCAGCTTCAGCAGGGCGCCGTAAGCGTGAATGGCCGGCGCCTGACGAGCGAGGAGCACACTGTTCGACGCGACGAAGCGATCAATGGGTCGTACTTCTTGGTTCGTAAAGGCTCCCGTGATCTCGCTCTAGCGCAAGTATCCTAAAAGCGGGAACGCAGATAGACGCAGATCCCTGTCGGGCCACAGATTACGCAGATGCTGCTTTCTTACTTAACACAACGCTTGATCTGCGTGCATCTGCGCTGTTTCTGCGTAATCTGCGTTCCCGCTTTTGGTTATTCGCGCTGATCAATCAGCCTTAAAGCAGTATCAATTTCCTCGGGCGTCTGATAGAAGTGCGGTGACAGGCGGATCGCGCCTTCGCGCAAGGAATGCGTGACCTTTGCGCTCGTTAGGCGATCGCTCACAGCCGCCGCCTCGCGCGGCACGAACGACACGACCCCGGCGCGGCGCGATCGCTCGGCCGGCGTGACCAGGCGAACATCGGAACGCGACTGCGCCCACGCCACGATCCGATCCGCCAGCGCAAAGACGCGCTTCGACACCTCGGCACCGCCGACCTCGTGCAGCAACTCCAGCGCTGCGTTCATCCCCCAGAAATCATGGTACGGAAGCGTCACCACCTCGAAGCGGCGCGCATCGTCACGCCACGTTAGGTCGTAGTCCAGCATCTTTGAGAAATCGTCCGTGCCGCGCGGCGCCATCCAACCTACTTCGTGCGGCCGCAGCTCGGGGATCAGCTCTGCGCGCACGTACGCGAAGCCCGTCCCCCACGGTCCCAACAACCACTTCTGCGCTCCGCACGCGAGGATGTCGATCGGCGTCGAGCGCACATCGAGCAGATCCGCGCCGAGCCCCTGGATCGCGTCGACGATGAAGTAGACGCCGCGCTCACGGCACGCATTCCCGATGCGCGTCAGATCCAGCTTGGCGCCGGATTCGAACCCCACCCAACTCAACGCGACGGCGCGAACACGCTGATCCTCCAACGCCGTTATGATGTCCTGCTCGTTAGGTACGCGCTCTCGGCACGGCAACTGCCGCAGTGTCACGCCGCGCGCCTCTTCCAGCGCCATCCAGGGATACACATTGGCCGGAAACTCGCGCTCGACCGACAGTACCACGTCTCCCTCGCGAAATGGCAGCGCGCGCGCGGCGAGGTTGATGCCGTGCGACGTGTTTGTCATGACGGCGATCTCGCGCGGCGTGGCGCCGATGAGACGCGCAACGAGCTCGCGCGTGTGCGCCAACACACCGAATTGATGCTCCAGCGTTAGGCGCCACGGCTCCGATCGCAGTAGGTTCGCCTCGGCGAGGGCCGCCCGCGCGCGCTCGGGCATGGGACCCGTCGAGGCGTGATTCAGGTAGATCACGCCGCGACCGTCTTCGGTCCAGGGAAATTCCGTGCGGCGAATATGGTCGAAGTTCATGCGCTCTCTGCCGCGACAGGAAGGGCCACCGGATCGCGCAGCTCGGGCGGCGTGTCGGGAGGTTGCCGCCGCCAGCGGCGGTGCAGCCAGAAGTACTGCTCCGGATAGCGCCTAACGAAGGACTCCAGGATGCGCGTGTAGGCCGCGACGGTCTCATCTATCGCCTGCTCGCGATCCGGATTCGGCGATATGGGAATCGTCTGCACGTGAAACCAGTACTTTCCTGAAGGCTGAAGCGTCGCCGCGACGAACATCGTCGGCACCTCGAAGCGCTGCGCGAAGACGGCGGCACCGCGCGGCGTCTTGGCCGGACGCCCGAAGAACGGAACGAAGGCCGAGGCGAGTCCCTTGACGCCTTGGTCCGACACGAGCGCGACGCCACGCCCGGCGCGTAAAGCCCTCGGCACCTGACGCACGGTTTCGTCATCGTACATAACGCGGATGCCAAATCGCTCGCGCGTCTCCTTGAGGTATGCGTCGAACAGCGGATTCGCCATGTGCCTCGCGACGACATCAGCCGGAAAGCCCTGCGCGCCCGCGAATGCAGCCGCCAACTCCCAGTTGCCAAGGTGCCCCGCAACGAAAAGGACTCCATTCCCCGCCGCGTACGCGGCACGAAACGCCGTTAGGTCGTCGGCGCCCTCGAACTGCTCCAGGACGCGCTCGGTCCCGTGCTTCCCCAGCAGCGCGATCTCGATCGCGACGCGTCCAAAGTGCGCGTACGACTCGCGTGCGATGCGCGACACCTCTTCGGCCGAGAGGCCGGGGAAGGCCGCCTGAATCTGGCGCTCAACGACGCGACGACGGATGCCAAGCGGCCGGTAGGCGAAGCGTGCGATACTCGCGCCAATGCGGCGCGCGGTTTCATACGATAGCAGCGCGAGTGCCGCGACGACGAGCCTAACGGCGATGATCTCGAGCCGGTGTACGAACGTCCGCATCAGTTCAATTCACGTTTGCGCTGCACGGCGCGCTCAACGAATGCCGCCGTCTCGCGCGCGACGCGGTCCCAATTGTAGTGCGTCTCCACCAAGCGGCGGCCGGCGCGTCCGAGCGCCTTGCGCCGCTCCGGATTGGCAAGCAGCTGTCGTAGCGCGGAGGCGGCCGCATCGCAGTCGTTAGGTGGAACGACGACGCCGGTTTCACCGTCGCGCACCGCCGATCGCACCCCGCCGCTGTCGCCGGCGATGACCGGCAGGCCGCTCGCCGAAGCCTCGATGAACGAGATGCCGAAGCCCTCGATCGCCTTGCCGTCCTGCCGCGACAACCCGATGTACACATCCGAGGTGGCATACGCTTCAGCGACCTCCTCGTCGGTCATCGGGCCGGCGAATGCCACGCGATCGGCGATCCCCAGATCTCTGGCGAGAGTACGCAGCGTCGACTCGTTAGGCCCGTCACCCACGATCAGGTAGCGCAGCGTCGGATGCTCACGCAGCACAGCAGCCATGGCGCGCAACGCGACGTCCTGACCTTTGTGCGGCACCAGGCGTGCCACCGTGAGCGCCACGCAAAGCCCCTTCCACCCGAGTGACGCCCGCAACGCGCCACGATCGTTCTCCGGACGGAATTGCTCCGGATCGGTCCCCAGGTCGATCGCCACGATGCGATCCGCCGCATCGATGCGGAGCGTTTCACACAGGCACCACGCGGTCTCCGCGGTCCACGCGGAGTTGGCAACGATGCCCGCGCACCGGCTGAGCAGCCGTCGCACGAACCAGCGTTTCATCGCGCTGGCCGTGATCCTTTCGCGCTCCTGCAGCAGGTCGCTGCCGTTGACGTAGATCAGGAACGGTGCTCCTCGCGCCGCGCCGCGCCGGGCGAGCATCAGCGGGTAGCCGCACGGTCTGATGTTGCCGCAATGAATGACATCGACGTCGCCAGCGCGACGCGCAATGCTGCGCGCCCAGCGCCAGCGATTCGTTGCCGTTTTGGCGCCCTGGAAGGTGAACGGCTCACGCGCTATGCGGTATGGCTCTTCCTGGTCGAAGCGCTGCGCGTTCGCTGCCGCGACTGTCGAGACGATCACGCCGTCGTTCGCCAGCCGGCGGCAGAGCTCCACGTGGCGTCGCGCCATCCCGCCGAGGTCCGGCGGGTAATCCACCGTGACGAACAGATGGCGCATGGCGCGTTAGGCGACGCCCGCGACCGGCGTGCTGCTCGACTCACGTGCCCCGGGCGCGAGCGCCTGAATCAGCGCCTCCAGCCCATCGATGTACTGCCGTTCCGGGTAGTCCCGCGCAACGCGGGCTCGCGCCACACCACCCATTGCGCTGCGCCGCTCGGGATCGTGCACGAGCGTCGCGAGGGCGGCAGCGCACGCTGGTGCATCGAACGTGTCGAGCAGGATCCCGGAGATTCCGTTCGCTACATAGCGCTCGAAAATGGCCGCGCGAGGCGCAACGACGGGCACGCCGTTGCGCATGCCATCGAGCGTCGCGAAGACGGCGTCATCGCCGCCGACGGCAACCACGACCGCCGCCGCGTGCGCCAGCGCGTGAGCGACGCCGACTGGCGCCTGCAGCCAGCGGACGACGCGAGACAAGCCTAACGCCGCCGCCTGCATGCGCAGACGCTCGGGCACTTCCGCACTCGCAACCATGCAGAGCGTGAGATCGCGGTGTCGCTTGCGCAGCATCGTCACCGCGCGCAGCACCCGGCTCGCGTGGATCGTTCCCCTCGCGTCGTACATACACACGAGCAACGGCGCACTGGGCGGTCGGTCCGGCAGGGCGTCCGGAACAGCAACGCCGAGTTCGACGCGAAATCGCGGAGTCTCCGGGTCAGCGCGATCGATCCCCGAACGTCCCGTCAGAAGCTGAGTTGCTACGTTGAGCCGTTCGGCGAGACGACCTAGGCGCGTCGGACGCACGCGCTCGCCGACAGCGATGCGCCTAACAAGCGCCGGACGCTGCCGCCGCCCCACCATCGCGAGCGCCGCGGCGAATTGATCGGCATCATCGTTCACGACAACGACCTCGACTTCGTGCTCGCGAATGGCCTTCCGGATGCCGTGCACGCGTGCCGCGCCGGCCTTGCGCCTGCGCGCCGCGAGCGGCTGAACCGTGACGCGCGTCGCATCGCTATCGCCATGCAGGTCGGAGAAAGCAACGCTATTCAGCGGCGCCAAGACACCTATGCTGTGCCCGCGCAGCGCGAGACCGCGCGCCGCGGAAACGAGCGCACGCGCTCGTCCCGTCCACAAGACATCGCTCACGAGAAAGAGACAGCGTGCCACGCGTTAGGCTCCTCTTACCTCCCCTTCGTCTTCAGCCAGGTCACCGGCGAGTACGGGCCTGTCGGCGAACTGTAACTCGTGCAAGCGACGATAAACGCCGTTCCCGGTCGCCAGCAGCATCGCATGCGTCCCGCGTTCCACGATGCGCCCGCCGTCGAGCACGAGGATCTGCGTCGCGTGCTGAATCGTGGATAGGCGATGCGCGATCACAATGACAGTACGACCGGCGAGCAGTCTGTCGATCGCTTCCTGCACCAGCCGCTCGGACTCCGTATCGAGCGCCGAGGTGGCTTCATCCAGAATGAGAATCGGCGGGTCTATGAGCAGGGCCCGCGCAATCGCGAGACGTTGCCGCTGCCCGCCTGACAAGCGCGTGCCGCGCTCTCCGAGGACCGTGTCGTACCCGTTAGGCAGTGCCGCGATGAAGTCGTGGGCATTCGCGGCCCGCGCCGCGGCCTCGATCTCCCCGTTGGAGTACTTCCCGGCCGCGGCATACGCGATGTTCTGACGCACAGTATCGTTGAACAGCACGGTGTCCTGACTGACGATACCGGTCAGCGCGCGCAACGACCTGAGCGAGATCTCTCTCGTATCGAGACGATCGATTGTGATGCGCCCCTCGGTAGGCTCGTAAAAGCGAGGAATGAGATCGGCGAGCGTGCTCTTCCCCGCTCCGCTGGGACCAACGAGCGCCACGATATCGCCCTTGCGCACCGTAAACGAGACGTCGCGCAGAACCGGCTCGCCATCGTACGCAAAGCTCACGTTATCAAACGCGAGCTCGTCTGTGAGCGCCGCCACACCGCGTGTGCCGCGATCGAGCATCGACTCTGTCGGCAGGTCCATGACCTCGAAGAGCCGTTCGGCGGAGGCCATCGATTGCTGTGCGACTGTGGGAATCTGGGAGAGCTGCTTGAGTGGCTGCAGCATGCGCAGAACGAGCAGCAGGAACGCGATCAGCTCTGAACCCGACATGGATCGCGTGACGAGGACTTCTCGCGCGCCGAAGCCGAGGACGATCACTGCAACAGCAGTGCCGATGAGCTCAGTGATCGGCTGCGCGAGAACGGCGAGCCGCTGCACGCGAGTCATCCCCTTTGCATAACGATTACTGGCATCGTAGAAGCGACGTTCTTCGTACGCTTCGCCTCGAAATGCCTTGACCAATCGCATCCCGGTAATCGCTTCCTGCACGACGCTCGTCATCTCGCCGTACTGATCGCCCAATCGTCTGTGACCCTTGCGCAGCTTTCGCAGTAACGGGAGCAGCAGCGCCATCAGAATGGGAGCGGCGACGAGGGCGAGCAGCGTTAGGCGCCATGAAATGACGAAGCAGACCGCGAACGACGTGATCACGACCGCCAGACTCTGTATCGAGCGCGTGACGGCCTCGGTGATGACAGCCTTCGTCTGTTGCGTATCCGTGAAAACGCGCGCCAGCGTCTGCCCCGCGCGCGTGCGCGTGAAGTAACCCAGCGGCAGCCGCTGCACGTGCCCGTAGAAGGCGTTGCGCAGATCCCGCGTCACGAGCTCCTGCACCTGCGCGCTCATCTGGCCGCTCGTCCATACCAGGCCGTTCTTGATTACCACCGCCACGAGCACGACGATGGTGATATTCGTGAGCGAGGCGAACGCGTCGTTAGGGTCGTGGAACCAGCCGATCAGCCAACGCTGCACAGCGCTGATTGCGCTCGGACTCGTCGTCGTGCCGAACACGCGATCGAGGAACGGGATCAGCAGCGTGAACGACAGGACGTCCAGCAGCGCTGCTGTTACGTTCGCCGTGACTACTGCGCCCAGGCGCCACGCATGCGGCCGCACGAAGCCGAGCAGCCGGCGGTAGATCATCGCGGAGTCAGGAGCGCGAGCGGCACGATGCATTCCTCGGGGGTCACGCCACCGTGCAGGAACGATCCCCGATAGCGGCTCTGATACTCGCGCAGCTTGGTGGGATAGACAAAAAACGTATCGCCGACCGCGAGCAGCGTATTGCTGCCCAGCCCTCGGCGCGGGAGTCGCAGTGTGTCCTCGTTAGGAAAAAGCAGCGCGTGCTCGGCGCGCTCTGCACGCAGATCTTCGCCGAACTTGTAGCGCAGATTCGCTGTGGCGTCGCGTTTGGCAAAGACGGTGGCCGGCGTCTGACAGTGGATCGAGCCGTGGTCGCTCGTTAGGAGTATCGGCATGCGCCGTCGCGCGGCTTCGCGCAGCACCGACAGCAGCGCTGAGCGCTGGAACCACTGCTGCGTGAGTTGCCGCAACGCGATCTCGTCGCGCGCGACCTCATATAGAATCGTCGACTCGCTGCGGCCGTGCGTCAGCAGGTCGATGAAATTGAAGACGAACGCCGTGACGCCGTCTTGTCCGATCGCCGTCGAGAGGTGCCGCTCCAGATCATCGGAATCGCTGGGCGTCGAAATCTTGTAGTAGCGGACGGGCGATTTCTCCCCCAGCTCCGACAATTGCGCTTCGAGCAGCGAGCGCTCATACGCGTTCAGCGTCTCGTCGTCGCGATCCGCTGAGCCCCACCAGTCGGGAAAGCGCGCGGCGATCTCGCCAGGAAAAAGACCGCTGAAGAGCGCGTTGCGTGCGTATGGCGTTGCCGTTGGAAGGATCGCGAAATAGTGCGAAGTCTCCACTTCGAACAGCGACGTTAGGCTGCGTTGCAAAACGTGCCATTGATCCAGCCGCAGGCAATCCACAACGATAAAGAGCACCGCGCGACTACGGCGCATCGCCGGCAGCAGGAATTCGCCGACGATGTCGATTGACAGCGGCGGACGATTCCCCTCCAGATCACGCAGCCAACGCGGATACTCGCGCTGCATGAACGCGGCGAAGTCGCGATGCATCGCTGGGTACATCCCGCGCAGCGACTCATACAGTCCCCGCTCACCCGCGAGCGCGAGATCGATGTCCCAGTGCATCATCTCGTCGAAGCGATCGATCCAGCCGCGCCAGTCGAGATCGCGCGTGCGCTCGGTCTCGAGCGAACGGAAGCGGTCGACAAATGAGCGAGCGACGGCCTGCTGCCTGAGCGACGGACCTTCGAGGATCTTCGTGACGACCGACAACACCTGCCGTGGATTGACCGGCTTGACGAGATAGTCATGGATGTCTGCGCCGAGCGCGTCGCGCAGCGTCGTATCGTCTTCGCTCTTCGTGACCATCACGACTGGAAGATTCGGCGCGAGCTCGCGCACCTCGCGAAACGCTTCCAGGCCGCGCTTTCCCGGCATCTGCTCGTCAAGCAGCACGACATCGAATGGTTGGCGTCGCAGCAGCTCGACCGCGTCGTCCGCGTTGGTGGCGACGTGCACTTCGTAGCCCTTGTCCGCAAGGAAGAGGCGGTGCGGCTCGAGCAGGTCGACTTCGTCGTCGACCCACAGCACCGTTTTGGGCGCTCTCTGCGCGCTGCTGCGAACATTCGGGGGCATGGTCGAATGTAGCCCGGGGTCGAAACGTTTGCCGGGTGCTCCACGTCCCGTAGATTGACGCGCGTGCCCCCCCCACCTCCAGCCCCGCCACAGCCTGTGCAGCCACTGCATCAGCTGCCGCCCTATGCTGTTCGTCCTATTGAGTTTCCGTTTCGTTCGCTCGTTCAGCGAGCGGCGCGACTGGCGCTTGGTGGCGAGCGCGAAATCGCGCTCGCAGCACTGACGGCCGCACGTTTCGCCCGGGGGTGCGTTGGGCCAGCTCGGCTACCGGGTTCGCTTCGACAAGCCCGAGCTGCGGCGTCGAGAGTTTGGTTCTCCACGCTCGCTTTACCGGGGCGTGCACGGCTGGCGGCTCAGCGAGTCGTCGACGCAAGCGCTGGCGATGACATGCAGTCGCTGGCCGCCGGACTCGAGGAGCTGATCGAAGTGGCCGGCCCCGTGCTGGACCGGGGGGCAAACGCCGAGTTGAGAACATTGACAAAACTCGCTGCCTCACGAGCCGACGCGTGATCGCCCAGCCAGATCCGGCAGGAACTAACGAGAAGGCCGATCCACATCCGTTCGATGCCGCGGCGTACCTCACCGGTGTCGCCAACGGATCCGTTCACGATGATTTGATTCCGACCGGCTTTCCAGGTGTCGATGCGTTGTTAGGCGGCGGCCTGCATCGCGGCGACCTAGTGGTCGTCGGGGGCGAGGCAGGCGCTGGCAAAAGCGCGCTCGCCCTAGGAATCGTGCTGCGTGTCTCCGGTAACGGCGGGAAAGCGGCGTTCTTGAGCGGCGAGATGAGCGCCGAGCGCGTGTACGACCGCGCGCTCGCGATCGAGGCCCGGGTGCGCTACGACCATTTGCGCAGCGGCTCGCTGACCGAGGCCGAGCAGAATCAGGTCGCGTTTGCTGCGGCGAAGCTGAGATCGCAATCGCCGGTAATCCAGCAGATTCCCGACAGCGGTGTTGGCGGCTTGAGCGACGTGCTCATCGAGCACCTCGGCCTGCAGCTCGTCGTGGTCGATCCGGTGCAGTGGCTGCTGTTTGGCGACGATCCGATGGACGAGCAGATGGCGCGCGTAGCGCGTGATCTCAAAGCGCTGGCGCTGCGGCGGTCCGTAGCGGTGCTCGCCGTGACCAGCTTGCGCGCCGCGACACGTGAACGACCCGACCCACGTCCTCGGCTCGACGATTTGGGTGCGTTAGGCGCGCTCAAGCAGCACGCAGACGTCGTGCTTGGTTTGTTTCGCGAGGAGATGTATTCGGATCTGCGCGACGTGCAGGGCGCGGCGGAGCTGCACGTGCTGAAGAATCGAGCCGGGGCGTTAGGCTACGCCGATCTCTACTTCTATAAAGAGTCGCTGCGGTTTGAAGATGTCATCGACTGATCGCCCTGTTTCCTTTTGTAGCCTAGAACGTCCCGCCAAGCCCCACAAGTAAGAACGTGTACGAACTGCCTGACGAGAACGCGACCATACTCCGTCCCATGATGTTCTCGACAGCGGGACCGAGGTTGGGATCGGTCGTTACGAGTCCGATGCCGATGACCGATGTGCTGCCGACCGTCCAGCGCTCGAAATCGAGCATGTGGCCGGTGCGTGTGAAGTTGAATTGGCTGGGGAGGTACTTGACCAATTCAGCCGGCGTGACACCCGCCGGATAGTCGGGCGGCCATTGATCACCGTCCTGATAGTGGTTGAGCGCCGCGTCGCGGATCACTTGCATGTCGCCAACGATCGCGGCCGCTGTCGCGCGACGGCGGATCTCCCAGAAGCGTGGAACACCGAATCGAGCCAGGATCCCGATGATCGCCATCACTGCGAGCAGCTCGACGATTGTAAACCCACGTCGAAAACGTCTCACTTTGGCGCACTCCCAAGTTTTCGCATGGCGTCGTGCAGATACGACGTATCGGCGAATGTCGACGGCAGCACCCAGCGCTGCCCGCCGTGACTCAGGCTCAGGGCAAACGTATTTGGCCCCGTTAGGCGGTAGTCAATGCGCGAATCGGCGATGCCGCTCTCGGCGCCCGTGCTCGGAAGCCGGCCGTTGCGCGACTCGAAGTCGCGCACTCGGCGGCTGGCGAAGTAGAGCGTGAGCCGCGCGCTGGCGTCCTGGCGCCCAGCCGATACCGCGAGAGTCGGACGTATCCCGAGTGACGGGACGAGCCACACAGCGCCGCAGGTGGCAATTGCAATGATCGAGGCGATACGACGCCAAGGGCGCGGCGGGCGCCGCTTCCGCGCCTCCGGCTCGCGTTCCTCTTTCTTTTCAATGAGATACTCGCCGGCCAGCGACTGAGCGAGCGTGCCCCTGACGGGCGCCTTTGGACGGGCTCCGGCAGGCACTGGAGCAGGCACGGCTTCGCCAGCGCGGGGCGTTCGTGATGGCATCGAGAGGCGACGATTTTAGGCGCCCTTCCGTCACCCAGTTTTACCGGAATGTGCGGACCGTAATCGCGATAAGGCTTGGTCGGAAGCGACGATCGGCGATAAGTTCGGCTGTACCTCGCTTGGGAGACCTGATGTCCGTCTCGCGCCGCTCATTCATCGTCACGCTCGGCGCTGGTAGTGCCGGCATCCTCGCGTCACCGTACATCACGTGGCGCGGCCATGAGTCCCTGCTTGCACAGGGCGTCTCCGCGCGACGCGCCGATCGTCTCCTCGCGTCTCGGCCGGGGATGACGCGACTCGACAGCAATGAGAACCCTAACGGGCCAGGCGAGCGAGTCTATTCGATCATTCGGGCGCACCTGAACGAGTCGAATCGCTATCCGGTGAAGAGTGAGGACGATCTCATCGCTGCGATCGCCAAGGTGCATGGGATTAAACCTGAGAATGTGATTCTCGGCTGCGGATCGGGTGAATTGCTCCGCGCAGCGGTCAACGGATTCACGTCCAAGGAGCGCGCGCTGGTGTCACCGGAGCCCACGTTCGAAGCACCGGCGAACTGGGCGAAGTTCATCGGCGTTCCAGTCGTTGCTCCGAAGGTGACTGCATCGCTGCATCTCGATCTCGACGCGATGGCTGATGGAGCGCGCGCCGCAGGGCTCGTCTTCTTCTGCAATCCGAATAACCCCACGGCGACTGTGCACGGCAAGGACGCCGTCGCTGCGTTTGTGAACCGAGTGAACACGACGTCGCCGGAGACGACAATCCTCATCGACGAAGCGTATCACGAGTACGTCGATGATCCGACGTACTCGACAGCTATTCCGCTGGCGCTGGCGAATCCGCGCGTCGTCGTTTCGCGCACGTTCTCGAAAGTATTTGGTATGGCAGGACTGCGAGTCGGATATGTCGTTGGGCAGCCGGCTACGCTCGCGAAGATCTCGCCGTGGATGTTAGGCTCGAACATCAATCAGCTCGCGCTAGTGGCCGCGGCAGCTACCGTTGGCGACGCGGCGCACATCGCAGCGGAGCAGAAGAAGAACCGCGCGGCGCGGGCGTACACGCGAAAGTTCTTCGAGGATCTTGGTTACACGGTGCCGCAGTGTGAAGCGAACTTCATGCTCGTGGACATCAAGCGCGACGCGAAGGAGTTCAAGCTCGCCTGTGTTGAGAAGCTCGTTGCGGTCGGCCGACAGTTCCCCACGCTGCCTAACCACGCGCGCGTGTCCATCGGTACGATGGAAGAGATGAAGAAGGCGACGAAGGTCTTCAAGACGACCTTGGCGACGTCGGCGGCGAATTCGTCGGCTCGTTAGGCGGCCGATAGCACCGCGGTTCGATGGACCGCGACCGCGAGCTCCTGCGGCACTTCCTCGCCGCGATAGCCTATCGCACGCAGAAGGCGCTGCGCGGCGCTCCGGCAAGCTATCCCAACTTCGCAGCCGGCAAGCAGGTGCGTACACCCGTGGAGATTCTGCGCCACATGACCAGCCTCATGGGTTACGTACGGTCGCTATTCGTCGGCGGATCCTACCCGGTCAAGCCGCGCGCGCTGGAGTCATTTCAGGCCGAGGTCATGCGCTTCCACGAGATGCTGGAGGAAATCGGGACGCTGCTGGAATCGGGCGCGCAGCTGTCGATCTCAACGGAGCAGCTTTTGCAGGGTCCATTTGCGGATGTGATGACGCACGTCGGTCAGCTGGGTCTGCTGCGCCGGCTGGCGGATTCACCAGTGGCGCCCGAGAACTTCATCCATGCGCACATCGACGCTAAACGGTTGGGCCCGGACCAGGCGATGCCCGCTCGGCCAGACACGCACTGGCCGGAGCGGCCTGCCTAACGAGCCGTAGGCCGCATGCCGATACTCGCCGCCGTCATCGCGCTCATGGCGCCGCGTATTCTCATCGCGGCGCTGTGGTTCTTCAGCACCTGGTTCACCGGCATGTTCGATTCGCTGCTATGGCCCATCCTGGGGTTCATCTTCGCCCCGACGACGCTGCTCTGGTACAGCGGCGTGCAACACTGGTTCGGCGGCGTCTGGTCGCTGTGGCCGGTCGTCGGCATGGTGATTGCGGCAATGATCGATCTGTCGCCCGCGTCAAGCAGGCGTTAGCGTTAGGCACGCCGCCGCGCTGTCGGATCCGCGAGCTTCGGAATCTTGAACGCCTCGGCGAGCACGGGGTCGACGGCGTCGCCGTGCACGCGCGTGGCAATGAACTCGCCTAACACCGGGCCGAACTTGAATCCTTCGGCGGAGCCGCCGCCGGTGATCCAGACGTTGCTCAGCGTCGGATGCTTGTCGATGATGAAGTTGCGCGACGCGCTCAGCTCGTAGTGGCAGGCGCGCGTCTCGTTGATCGGCGCGTTAGCGAGAATCGGAAATCGTTGCGCGACGAACTGGCGCGTAGCCTTGAGGCTGCGCTCCTGAACCCAGCGCGTGCTGTAGTCCGGGTCGTAGAGACGGTCTCCGCCGGTACGCACGCGGAACCCGCGATTGTCCGGTAGCAGCGCGGGCCAGCCAGTCACGCCCGGATAGTTCCAACTGGGGCAATTGGGATAGGTGAAGCGATCGTCGGCCGGCGGCGTTGCGAAATAAAACACGTGACCCAACGGCGTGCGGATGATTCTGCCTAACAAGTCGGGAAAGAGCTTCGGGAGCCACGGACCGCAGGCGAAGACGTATTGGCCCGCGCTCACGGTCTCGTTTGTAGAGAGGACGATATGATTGAGCTTGCCAGCTGTCTCAGTGCCTAACCAGGCATGCGCGATCCTCACCTCACCACCGCGCAGCTTCAACACCTCAGCGACCTCTTCGCATGCGCGCCTTGCACGTACGACGCCCGCTTGCGGCTCGTACAGGACGACGCCGATCTCCGTCGTGTCCACGATTGGCCAGCGTTTGTTCACTTCCGCGACGGGGAGCACATCGTACTTGATGCCGATCTTGTCCCACAGCTCCTTGGTGCGCTTGGTGAAGTTTTCCAGCTCTTTACGCAGGATGATGTCGCCGGTCGTGTAGAAGAGCTGCGTTTTGAACTGTTTTTGCCACTCGTCGTCCCATGCGCGCCAGCGAACGACCGCTTCGTTGGCCCAGCGCATCCACTGCTCGGCCTGAGCGCCGGCGCGATCGCCGTACGACGTGCGCACGCCGCGCGTCTCATCGCCTGACGTCGCGCGTGAATTACCTGGTCCGTACGCGTCGACAAGAAGGACGCGCATGCCTAACTGGCGCAGGTTGTAGGCTGTCCAGCCACCGAACGCTCCGGCGCCGATGACGATGACGTCGTACGTCATGCCGCCCTGCGTGGGCGCCCGCTGTGGCATCGGAGGGAGCGGGCCCGGCGGGATGAACGACGGCGGTGCGGACCGGCAGGCGGCGAGCAGTCCAACGTTTATCCCGGCAAGCTTGATGAAGTCGCGACGCTTGAGTGACATAAGTAGCAATAGAACCTCAGCGTCCTACGGACAATCAAGTCCGCGCGTTGTGGTCGTCGTTTCGCCGCGTGACTCCCCGCCGACCCTGCGAAACACTGGCGAACGACGTCCTCGCCGCCGCCCACCCCTTGACAGTCTTGGGGAGCCAGATCATCTCTCCCCTAGACTCTCTTGAGGACGCGATGGCGAGACCCGACGCCGACATGCTGCACGGAACGCTCGATGTCGTGCTGCTCAAAACATTGACCTGGGGACCGATGCACGGCTACGGCATCATCCGCTGGCTGCAGCAACTCACCGACGATGTGCTCGACATCGAAGACGGATCGCTGTACCCCGCGCTGCACCGCATGGAGAGCAAGGGCTGGATCGACAGCGAGTGGGGCCTGTCGGACAACAACCGGCGCGCCAAGTACTATCGCCTAACGCCAGCTGGTCGCCGGCAGCTGCGAGCCCACACGGCCGCGTGGTCGCTGTTCTCACATGCCGTCTCCAAGGTCCTCGCCGCGAACGCTGCCCCAGCGATCGTGTCGCGATGAGCGGACCTTTCTGGCGCCGCTATCTCCGCTTCTGGGGAAGCAACGTCGCGGCCGATGTCGTCGACGAGTTGCGCTTCCACATCGAGTCCCGCGTCGCCGAATACATCGCCGCAGGGATGCGTCCCGAGGAAGCACGAGCGGCCGCGCGGTCGCGTTTCGGGAACGTGGACTCCGTTAGGCAGCGCTGCGAAGCCATCGATAACAAACGCGAACAAGGCCGGAGGCGAGTCGCCATGCGGGAGGCGCTGAAACAGGACGTCCGCTATGCCCTACGCACGCTGCGCCGCAATCCAGCGTTCACGATCATCGCCGTCCTCACTCTCTCGTTAGGTATCGGCGCCAACTCGGCCATCTTCAGCGTCGTCAACGGCGTACTGTTGCGCCCTCTGCCCTATCACGAGCCCGAACGTCTCGTGCGGCTCTTCACCGCCTTCCACGGCTCCGGTGAAGAACGCTACGCGATGTCGCAGCCCGAGTTCATGGACTACAAGGGCCTAACGCAAGTCTTCGAGAACGCAGCCGCATTCACCGGCGCGACGCTGACGTTGACTGGTGCCGGCGATCCGCAGCGCGTGCGTGGAATCGCGGCGACGCGCGATCTCTTCCCCGCGCTCGGCGTTACACCCATGCGCGGACGCAACTTCGAGGGAGAGGATGGCCGCGCCGGACGCGAACCCGTTGTCATGCTCGCGCACGAATTCTGGCACAATCGATTCGGCGGCGATCCAGGTCTTCTTGGACGCGTGCTCACGCTCAACGGCATCAGTCGCCGAGTCGTCGGCATTCTGCCCGCGGACGCCACGTTCTTCCACGCGGAAGTGTTCATCCCGATCTACATCAATCCGGATAGCATGACGGGCCGAGCCACGAATTACTTGCGTGGTGTGGCGCGTCTGCGCCCAGGCGTCAGCGTTGAAGCCGCGCAGCGCGAGCTCAACGCGCTTGCACACCGTATCGCTGAGCAATACCGCGGCACGTATCCCGAGCAGATGGGGTATGGCGCGAGGGCGGTCTCGATGCACGAGGAGCTTGTCGGCGACGCCAAACCGGCGTTGTGGATCCTGCTCGGCGCTGTCGTGCTCGTGTTGCTCATTGCCTGCGCCAACGTGGCCAATCTGCTTCTCGTGCGTGGCGAGGCACGGCAGCGCGAGGTCGCCATGCGGCTCGCGTTAGGCGCCGGACGTGGCCGCCTGCTCCGGCAACTCATTACCGAAAGCTGCATCCTCGCCTTGCTAGGCGCTGTCGGCGGCAGTTTGCTCGCGTGGTGGGGGATGAAATCGCTGCTGGCGATCAATCCGAATGCCGTTCCGCGCATGGAGCTCATCGGCTTCGACTTCACCGTAGCAGCTGCCACGTTTCTCCTCGCGCTGCTGACCGGCGTGTTATTCGGCCTGGCGCCGGCCCTGCAGCTCGTGCGTCCCGCCGCTCGATCGGCATTACAGGAAGGCTCGCGCGCTGCGAGCAACGGTGGAGGTCAGCAGCGCTTGGGCCGCAGTCTCGTCATGGGTGAGATCGCACTCGCTGTCGTCGTCGTCATCGGTGCGACGTTACTCGTTCGCAGCTTCTGGGCGCTGCGTTCCAGCGATCCGGGGTTCCGCGCCGACAGTGTCCTGGCCATCGATTTGGCTCTCCCGGCATCGCGATACGATCCGGCTGCCACCACTGTCTTTTACCGCGACCTCGTTAGGCGCTTCGCAACGCTGCCTGGCGTCGAGCGCGTCGCGGCCGTCGCCGAGCTTCCGCCCGTTGCCGGCGGCAACAATTGGGACATCGAGATCGCCGGGCGCGCGCGCACGCCGGGCCAGGCGGCGCCTTCACCGCAGGTTAATGCGGTGAGCGGCGAGTACTTCGCCACACTCTCGATCGCAATGGCGCGCGGTCGTGCGCTTGGGCCGCTGGATCGCGAGGGGACAGCTCCCGTTGCCGTGATAAACGAGACGGCGGCGCGACGCATCTGGCCGGATGCGGACCCCGTCGGACAGCAGATACGCTTCGCGCCGGAGCTTCCCTGGATCTCCATTGTCGGTGTCGCACGCGACGTGCGCAGCACAGGGCTGGCGTCGGCGCCGCAAGCAGAAGTGTACCTCGTGCACGAGCAGCTTCCGGTGGCCGGGGGAGGGACCGAACGCGCGATGTGGGTCATCGCCAAAACGAACATCGATCCAAACGGCCTCGCACCGGCGTCGCGCGCGATCGTGCAGGAAATGGACCCGCTGCTCGCGATCACGAGCATCCGACCCGTCACCGACGTCATCGATGACTCAGTCGCTGACCGGCGCCTAACGATGGTCCTGCTGGCGCTGTTCGGCGCCGTGGCGTTGACCCTGGCCGCGATCGGCATCTACGGCATTATGTCCTACTCCGTGCGCCGCCGCACGCGCGAGATCGGAATCCGCATCGCGCTCGGCGGACGGCCGCGCGATGTCGTGCGGCTCGTGGTGGGTCAGGGGATGCGCCTAACGCTGTTCGGGCTCGCCGCTGGCGCACTGGCCGCGGTTCTCGCGACGCAATTGATGCGCCGGCTTCTCTACAACATCGGTCCGACGGACGTGCTGACGTTCGTGCTCGCCGTCGCGCTCATGGCCGGGGTCGCGTGGATCGCGAGCTGGCTGCCCGCGCGCCGCGCCGTCGCGACCAATCCGACGAACGCGCTGCGGGCCGATTAAGGGCCACGGTCGGCCGCAGGCACCAACCTACTTCAAGCGCCAAGGACTGCCCTACCGCTCGCGATCGCGCATGAAGCTCACGCGCCGGCTGCGCCCTGTCGTCACGGTCAGCTGATCGACCTGTCCACCTGCCTCGCGGTGAAAGCGTACAAGCCAGCCTTGCCCCGTGAACGCATCGACGAACGATGGCGTGAGCGCGATACCTTCCGCGTCGCGCTCAACATAGATCGTGAGTTTGCCGTCGCGGACAACCACGCGCCACGTCGTCGCGGCTTCTGTGCTGCGATATATTCCTGCATAGTCGCCTAACGGAACGGTCGCGGGAAGGTCGGCGACCCGCTCGTACGTTATCTCGCGTCCCGTCGCACGCGCCACGCGCACTCGCTGTGCGCTGGCGGCATGCGGAACGTCGAACTGCAGCTTGATCGGTGGCGAGTCGACGCGGAACCGATGCGAGCCTTCGTGAACGAGCGGCGTGGTTCCCGCGATTGTCAGGGCTCCGTTGCGCTCCCCGACGCGCACAATCTCGTCAGTCTGGAAATTGAGGTAAACGCCGACATAACGCACAGGCTGATCCTCACCGAAAGGCACTGCGGCCGCGCCATTGGCAGCCGTCGCGGCTGGTTTCGGCAGGTATACGTCCGCCACGCGCTCGGCGAGCAACCCAGTGTTGGCAGTCGCGATGTTGCACAACATGGCCACGGAGAAGTGCTCGTCGGGGAAGCGCATGAGCATAGCGCGGTATCCGCCTAACGCGCCACCGTGATGCACGCGCCGGCGGCCGCCGTACGAGTCCACCGTAAGGCCGAACGCGTACGACAGCTTGTCGCCGTTGTTGAGCGTCCCCGGCGTTTGCATCAGCGTCGTCAGCTGCGCGCCGCCTAACGCACCAGTATAGAAACTCTCGTCCCAGCGCAGCAGATCGCCAATCGTGGAGTGCACACCTCCCGACCCTGTCGTCTCGACGTGGTTCACATTCGACGTGATGTAACCAGCGCCACGCTTCGGCGCGTACGCGTCAGCTCGACCGGGCAGCGCCAAGGTGCGATCGTCGATGTAACGCGTCTTTGTCATGCCCAGCGGACCGAAGATGCGTTCCTGCGCGAACTCGCGATGCGGCTTGCCACTCACGCGCGTGACGATCGTAGACAGCAGATCGTAGGCCGTATTGTTGTAGAGGTGCTCGGCGCCCGGATTGAAGTTGAGGGATTTCTGCCGCCTGACGAGCTCGATCACGTCGGCCTGCGTGACGACATCGCCATCGCGCATCCCGGCCATCGTGAACAGATCCCATTTCTCGCGCAGGCCGCTCGTGTGGTGCACGAGGTTGCGAATCGTTATGCGCTTGCCGAAGTCGGGAAGCTCGGGGACGTATCTGCGCACGTCGTCATCCAGCGACAGCTTGCCGTCCTGCGCGAGCAGCGCGACGCTCATCGCCGTGAATTGCTTGGAGACCGAGCCGACGTAAAAGACGTGCCCCGGGGTAATGGGGACCCCTAACTCCACGTTCGCCAGTCCGTAGCCGCGCGAATACGCAATCTGTCCATTGCGGAAGACGCCTAACGCACAGCCTGGGGAATCGCTCCGATCGTACTGCGCGAAGATTGAATCGACGCGCGCGTTGGCCGGAGCCTGAGCGGCCAGGGGCAGTGAAGTCGCGGCGAAGAGACAGAGGAGTGTGTTGGTGCGCATGTGGGACGACCCTCAGCGGCGGAGCCGCCATAGAGTTACACGTTCTACATCGTCCGCTTCGCGGGAAACGCCAAGCAGGTAATCCGCGCCTATCTCGAACGGCGTAAAACGCGCAGGTAGAGTTATCTCACTGAGCCAGCGACCGTCAGAGGCAAACACATTCCAACGCCTCGGCGTGGTGGGCGCCGGGTGAAACATGCCGCGCGAAATGCCATCTTCCGGGCCGATAGTCACGTACCCAGAGTTCGCCACTGCGCGCAGCCAGCACTGCAGCAAACGCTGGATATCGCTCGGCGTAGACAGCGGCAGCGAGCATTCGGGCAGAATCCGAGACGGGAACGCGTTGCGTTGCGCGCCGCAGCACCAGCGTTAGGTTGCCGTTAGGTGTATGGCATTGCAGCTCGTACGAGCGTGAGTAGGCAGTGCAGAACCGGTCCGCGAGTACCGCGACGTGCAGCACCGGACCGAACGGAGTGGGACGTCGGCCCGGCTCCGCAGCGTTACTCCATGTCTCGTACACTGGGAAACGACCCACTGCGGCTGCGTCGCGGCCATCCCCGCTACACGAAGCACGCGACGCATTGCGGTCGACCCATCGTAACCGCTTGGATCATCGGTGTTCATGCTAACCGCAACGAGAAACCTGCCATCCGCGAAGGGCCCGATCGGTTGAGCGGGTGGGCCACCTTCGAGACTTACGTGTGGCAATGAGCGTATCAGTGGCCCGTTAGGTGCAAAAAACCGCGGCCCATACCGGAAGTCGAAGGCCACCACGGTGTCGTGGCGAGCCGCAACTCGCCACAGCTGCATAAACTCCCCTGGTCCTTGCCCGTTACGCCCGCTGCTGTGCAGAAACTTCCCCGCCCGATCGAAGTAGCGCAGCTCGTTCGTCTTCATGTTCCCAACGACAATTGCGCCATACGCAAGCAACACGACACCAACGATGTCAGTGAATTCCGCCGGTCCATTGCCATCCGCGCCGCCAATCTCGAGCACAGGGCGCGCTTCGACACTCCATCGCTGCGGCGCAACCGATCGCGCGTCGTAGCTCACGATGCGCACGCCGGCGCTATCGCGAACAGATTGAGCCTCGGCCGATGCGGCAGACATCAACAGAACTACGAGGACCCGACGTTGCATGTCGCTACTGAATTCGCGCTATGCCTTTCCCCGGCCGCGAAAACCGATCGAATACGGCCGGATCATGGCCCGGCACGATCAGCCTAACGTCGCTCGCGATTGTCTTCATGCGGTCTTGCGCACGTAGATTCGACTCGGCATCCAGCGTCTGCGCGATTGCGAGTCGTTTCTCGAGGTTCTCGTACAGATAGAGATCGTCCGACGCGATCACGACCGCTCCCGCTCCCGTGCGCACGCCGACGTACTGCGATGCATAAGTGTGGCGACCGCCCGTGTATGCGGTGATCCCCTGAAGGATCTCCTTGGCGTCACCGTCGATCAGCCGCAGGCGCCCGCGCCGGTGCAGATCGAACAGCATCGCGGCGACTTCGCTTTCGATGGCGCGGTCTTTCGGCTCCCCTGTCATCGGCGACACGTAGTGATTGTATTCCTCGGCCTGGATCCACACGTTGGCACGTGGGAAGAGGTCGATGCCGTCGGCATGGTCCCAGTGGATGTGCGTGATGACAATATCGCTGACTGAATTGGGGTCGACCCCGGCCTGCCTAACGGCTTCCGCTGGAGAGATATAGCCGGCAGGCTTCCAGCCATCGATGTAGCGCTGCCGGTGGAATCCGGCGTCGACGAGGACGTTGCGTCCCTCACCTCGCAGCAGCCAGACGGACATGGCGATGTCCAAGCGCCTCGACGTATCGGCGCCGGCGATCAGTCCGGAGACACGGAACGCCGGAATTGTCGCGAAACGAATCGCTTCGACTTCGTATGTCGCTGCGCGGGAGCCGGGCTGCGCCGAAGCAATCGAGGCGCAGCAGACTGCGACAAGACTCGCCGCCACTCTCATCACCGCGAGCGCTTCGCGTTAGGCGGAGGCGGAGCGGGCCGCGCGTCGATCTGAATCAGCTTCATCTTCTCAGGATCGGCCGGAAGATCAGCCGTGCCGGCCGGATACGCGTTGAGCTTGAAGATGTACCCGATGACGTCGAGCACATCTTCGCTCCTGAGCGTCCCCGGCTTGTCGTCCGGCATTGTCGTTTTGACGAGATCGAAGAAATCGAACAGCGTCTTGCCGACCCATTCTTTGTCGAAGAGACTCTCCATGAACTCGCCGACCTCGTGGCATTCCACACAGATCTTCTGAAAGACCTTGCCGCCACGCTCGGCCTGCGCAGACGAATACACCCCCTTGGAGAGGGTGAGCACCGTCGACGCGGTCGCGGTATCCTGGGCGCGGGCCGTCGTCGCTAGTGCGAGTATGAGTACCGATCTCAGAAACATGGTCGAAAATGGCTAGGATCTCGTTATCTCACCAGCGGC
>Ga0187892_10000618_pt1 | contig 91015 bp, 81 predicted proteins | sample MA1701073metaG_FD_139345 | JGI IMG/M metagenome (GOLD analysis project Ga0187892, IMG submission 139345) | Bio-ooze microbial communities from a basaltic lava cave in the Kipuka Kanohina Cave System on the Island of Hawaii, USA - MA170107-3 metaG ... | reverse complement strand
CGCCGCCCCCCCCCCCCCCACCCCCCCCCCCCCCCCCCCCCCCCCCCCCCCCCCCCCCCCCCCGCCCCCCCCCCCCCCCCCCCCCCCCGAACCGCCCCCCCCCCCGCCCCCCCCCCCGCCGCCGCTCCGCAGCGGTCCGGACGCCGACTCCGACGGTTTGACCGATGCCGAGGAGCGGACCATCTATCGGACGAACGTGAACGCGGTGGATTCCGATGGCGACTCTTTTAATGACGGCAACGAGGTGTCGCACGGGTTCGATCCGCTCGAGCCGGCGCCGGCAAAGCTTGGGGACGACGGCGCCGTGACGCTCTTCACGCACGCCGCCCACGGCTATGAGGCGCTCATCCCGCGCTCGTGGATCCAGCGCGGCGCCGATGCGGAAGAGTTTTTCGTGACCGCACCTACCGGCGAGTTCTTTGAGGTGCTCCGAACCGCCAAATCTGCCGAACAGTCCATCGTCGAGTGGTACCTGGCGATTTCCCCGGGCGCCGCCCCCGCCGAGGTGGAGCGGTTCCGGACCGCAAACGGATATGATGCGCTCCGTTCGCCTGATCGGTTCACCGTCTATATCGACGCGGGCGACGGGTACATCTACACCGTCACCTATAACGTCGACGAACAGTCCGATATCAACTTCCGCACCACCTACGAGTTGCTCATCTGGAGTTTCCGCGTCCCGTAGGGCCGCCTATGGTGGTGATCCGCGGCGTAGCGAGGACCGGCCTCCGCGAAGAGGCCGTCATGCGGGCGGTGCGCGGCGCACTCGCTGCGGTGCACCGGGAGAATGCGGACGTTTCGGTGAGTTTCGTAACGGACCGCGAGATCGCGCGCCTGAACTCCCGGTACCGGGCCACTCGCGGGCCCACCGACGTGCTCTCCTTCGGGAACGGAGAGGGGAGCGATCTGGGGGATGTGGTGATCTCGCCTGCCGCGGCGCGCCGTAAGGCGCGGGCATATGGGGAATCCTACCGCTCATACCTCCACCGAATCATCGTCCACGGGATCCTGCATCTTGCGGGATACGACCATGAGCGGGAGGGGGCGGCGGCACGGATGGAACGGCTCGAGCAAAAGATACTGTCACGAACGGCAACATGATGAGTTTCTCACAATTCGCGCGCAGCATGCGCAATGCGCTCCGCGGGATCGGGGAGGTGTGGCGGCACGAGCACAGCTTCCGAATCCACGTGCTCGCGCTCGTGGTGCTCCTTATCCTCATCATTGCGCTCCCGCTCTCCTCGGTCGAGCGGGCGGTACTCGTGATTGTGGCGGTCGTCGTGCTCGTGTTAGAGTTAGTGAACAGCATCTTCGAGCGGTTCCTCGATCTCGTCTCGCCGCGGGTGGGCGCATCGGTGCGGGACATGAAAGACATCATGGCAGGTGCCGTGCTCATCGCCTCTGCCGGCGCGCTTGTGGTCGGCGGGGTCATTCTCATCCCCTACCTCCGTTTTTGACGCATGGCTGAACGCATCATCACCGGGCTCGACATCGGCTCCACGCAGGTGCGCGTGGTGGCCGGTCAGCCGCTCCCCGCCGACGCGGCGGATCGCGTGCACGTGATTGCCGCCGTGGAGGTGAGATCCGCGGGCGTCTCCCGCGGCACGATCGTCTCCATAGAAGAGGCGGTTACCGCGGTCTCCACTGCGCTCGAACAGGCAGAGCGCGTAGTGGGCGTGCCGATCGATTCCGCGATCGTCGCCATTTCGGGCGCCACCATACTGGCCCAGACCTCGCGAGGGGTGGTGGGGGTTTCCCGAGCTGACGGGGAGATCCGCGCGGAGGACGTCGAGCGGGCGGTGGAAGCGGCGCGGATGGTGGCGACCCCGGCTAACTACGAGATCCTCCATGTGCTCCCCAAGAGTTTCACGGTCGACGGGCAGACCGGGGTGCGCGACCCGGTCGGGATGACCGGCATCCGGCTCGAGGTGGAGGCGCAGATCATCCAGGGGCTCTCATCGCATGTGCGGAACCTCACCAAGTGCGTGCATCGGACCGGCATCGAGATAGACGTGCTCGTCCTGGGTGCGCTCGCTTCGGCCGAGGCGGTCACCACCGCACGAAGCCGCGACCTTGGGGTTGCGGTGGTGAACATCGGGGCCTCTACCACGACGCTCGCGGTCTACGAGGGAGGCGACGTGCTGCACGTCTCCGTCATTCCGGTGGGGAGCGAGCACATCACCTCCGACATCGCCATAGGCCTCCGCACTTCCCTTGAGGTCGCCGAGCGGGTGAAGCTCGAACACGGTACTGCGAACTCCAAGGAAATCGGCAAAAAGGAAGAGCTCTCGCTCGGGGAACTCGGCGCACCCGAGGATGAGAAGGTCTCGCGGCGTTACGTCTCCGAGATCATCGAGGCGCGCGCCGAGGAGATTTGCGAGAAGGTGGACCGCGACCTCCGGAAGATAGACCGGAGCGGCATGCTGCCGGCCGGGATCGTGTTCTGCGGTAGCGGGGCCAAGCTCCACGGTCTCACCGAACTCGGCAAACGCGTCCTCCGTCTCCCGGCCTCCATCGGGTACCCCATCGGTATCTCCTCGATCACCGAAAAGGCCACTGACGTCGGGTTCGCCACCGCGGTGGGGCTCGTCCTCTGGGGGGCGCAATCCGCCGCGCTACCGACGCACCCCGGGGGTGGGGTGTTGGGCAAGCTCGGGGGTATCGGGAACCTCGGGCGAGGGGTGAAGAAGTTGTTCAAATCCTTCATGCCGTAGGACCCGCCTAAAAATCGCCTCGGAAGAGCGCACCTCGTTCACGATCGGACGGGGTTTTATTGACCAGAGAGAGCGATCGGGATACACTGGACGACTAGCTTATAGGTATCCACACGACCGAACACGAAAAGTGTTCGCGACCTATGCCCGAAATAAAACCCGACATCGAGACGTTCGCGAAGATAAAGGTGGTCGGCGTCGGCGGGTCCGGCGGGAGCGCCGTAAACCGCATGATCCAGTCGAAGATAAAGGGGGTCGAGTTCGTGGTCATCAACACGGACGTGCAGGCGCTCCACCACTCGCTGGCCCCGGTCAAGCTCCACGTCGGACGCTCAATCACGCGCGGCCTGGGCGCCGGCATGGATCCCGATGTCGGGCGACGGTCCGCGGAGGAGAACCAGAACGAGATCCGCGACCTGCTTAAGGGGGCGGACATGGTGTTCGTCACCTGCGGGTTGGGCGGCGGCACGGGGAGCGGCGCGGCGCCGGTGGTCGCCGAGCTCGCCAAGGAAGCGGGTGCGCTTACCGTGGCGGTGGTCACCAAGCCGTTCACCTTCGAGGGGGCCCAGCGCCGCGAGATCGCCGATCGTTCCTACGACGCGCTCGCAGAGAACGTCGACACCATCATCACCATTCCCAACGATCGCATCCTCCAGATCATCGACAAGAAGACCTCGCTCCTCGAGGCGTTCACCATCGTCGACGACGTGCTCCGTCAGGGGGTGCAGGGCATTAGCGAGCTCATCACCGTCCCCGGGCTCATCAACGTCGACTTCGCCGACGTCAAAGCGATCATGAAGGACCAGGGCTCGGCGCTCATGGGCATCGGTCGCGCCGCCGGGGAGAACCGCGCGATTGAGGCCGCCAAGGCGGCGATCGCTTCGCCCCTCCTCGAGGTGTCCATCGAGGGCGCTCGCGGAATCCTCTTCACGGTAACCGGCGGCACCAATCTAGGTATGCATGAGGTGTCGGAAGCGGCAAAGATCGTCACCGCCTCTGCCGACCCGAACGCCAAGGTGATCTTCGGGGCCATCCTGAACGAGGCGATGCGCGACGAGATGAAGGTCACGGTGATCGCCACCGGTTTCGAGGACCGCAAGGAGGCGCGGCCGAGCGCGGCCACCCTCGTTGCGTCCGGCGCGTTCACCCCCTCCGCATTCGTGAAGCGCGAAGCGGCGCCCAAACACAAGAAGCACGAGGAACCGCCGTCTCCGCCCCCGTCCCTGCCGCCGCGCCCTGCCCCGGCGCTTCCCAGAGGGAAGGATGAGGAAGATCTTGAGATTCCTGCGTTCATCAGGAAGAAGATGCTTCCTTAGTACCGTCAGTACGGAAAGAGTTGAAATCCAGCGACGTCAGAGAGAACGCATCGGTTTGGACACAGTGCAATGTGACAAAACGATGCGTTCTTAACTTTTATGAGATGCCCCGTCTGTAATTACGCTGATACGAAAGTGGTCGACTCACGCATGATGGGGGACGGCATGGGCATTCGGCGCCGTCGGGAGTGCGAGAAGTGCGCGTATCGTTTTTCGACGGTAGAGGGGGTGGAGCTCCTCGATTTCGCCCTCGTGAAGCGCGATGGCCGTCGGGAGAGCTATCGGCGGGAGAAGCTCGCGAGCGGGCTTAGGAAGGCGCTTGAGAAGCGGCCGTTCACCGCCGAGCGCTTCCAGAAGCTCGTGGGGGATATTGAGCGGGACCTCCAGCGCCTGCGCAAGGAAGAGGTCACGAGCAGAGAGCTCGGTGAGATCGTCATGAACCGTCTCCGCGAATTCGACAAGGTTGCCTACATCCGGTTCGCGTCCGTCTACCGTTCGTTCGAAGACGTCGACCGGTTCGCCGAGGAGCTCCGGTCGCTCCTCACCCCGCCCGCGACCCGTAAGCGTAAGAAGTCGAAACGCAAGTGATCGCACTTCCGGCACGTATGTCCGAACGCTTTCCGAAACAACTGACGCGCGCCCTGCTCCTCACCTTCGTCGGGTCCGTGCTCGTGGGCGGAGTGAGCGGGGGGATCGCGGGCGCATACCTGGGACTCGCGGCGAGGGGCGGGGGCGCGGCGGAGCCGGGCATCCTCGAGCCCTTTTCGCGCGAGGAGGTCGTGCGGCGCGAAGTGGTGCAGGAGGAGTCATCGCTCGCGGAGATGATCAAACGGGTCTCGCCCTCGGTGGTCTCCATCGTCATCACCAAGGAGGTCGCGGTGGGGAACGGTATCGGCGACCTCTGGCACCTCGGGCCGTTCGGGTTCGATTTTGGCCCGCCGAACACGGGTCAGACCGAAAAGCGGCAGGTCGGCGGGGGGAGCGGGTTCATCGTCTCGGACGACGGGCTCATCGTCACCAACCGGCACGTGGTGAGCGATGCAGAGGCCACCTACACCGTGGTCCTCTCCGATGGGCGGAAGCTCGACGCCGCCGTGCTCGCGCGAGACACGGTCATTGACCTCGCGCTTTTGAAGATTGACGGGTCCGGACTCCCGGAGCTCGCGCTCGGGGATTCCGACTCACTCGAGCTCGGAGAGACCGTGGTCGCCATCGGGAACGCGCTTGGGGAATTTTCGAACTCGGTCACCCGCGGCATCGTCTCGGGGATCAACCGCCGCATCGTCGCGGGCGGTTCGCTCGCGGGGAGCGAGGTGATCGAGGAGGCGATACAGACCGATGCCGCCATCAATCCGGGGAATTCCGGCGGGCCGCTCCTCACCCTGGACGGGCTGGTCGTGGGGGTGAACACCGCGGTCTCGCGCGAGGGGCAGTCGGTCGGTTTCGCGATCCCGATTAACGCGGCGAAGCAGTCGATCGCATCGGTTCGCGAGCACGGGCGGATCATCCGTCCGTTCATCGGGGTGCGCTATTCGCTCATCACCTCTGAGTTCGCCAAGGAGCATCAGCTCCCGCGCGACCACGGCGCGCTCATCGTGCGCGGGGGTTCCCCGGGGCAGGTGGCGATCGTACCCGGCTCGCCGGCCGAGAAGGCGGGGCTCGAAGAGAACGACATCATCCTCGAGGTCGACGGGGTGCGCGTGGACGATGCACATTCGCTAATCGGCCTCATCGGGCGCCGCAAGGTGGGCGATACCCTTTCATTAAAGGTCCTCCACCAGGGTGAGGAGAAGACGGTCGCCCTCACCCTCGCCGAGTTGCCTCCGCGGGAGTAACATGGGGGTATGAAGCGCACCAAGATCGTCTGCACCATCGGGCCGGCCTCGGCCAAACCTGCATTGCTCCGCAAGATGATCCGCGCCGGCATGAACGTGGCGCGGTTGAACATGTCGCACGGCACCTACGCCTCGCATCGGGCGATGATCCGTATGGTGCGGCAGGCGGCCCGTTCGCTCCACACGACTGTGGGGATCCTCGTGGACCTCCAGGGACCTAAAATCCGAGTGGGCGAACTCCCCAAAGAGGGGGTAACGCTCCGTGCCGGCTCGACGGTGGTCTTCTCGACCGATCCGGACGATCGGGCGCCCCACTACCTCCCCGTCTCGTACCGCAAGCTCCACCGCGAGGTGCGTCCCGGCGAGCGCGTGCTCATGGACGACGGGCTCATGGAGGCGGAGATCGTGCGGGTCGGCGGCCGCCGCATCACCGCGAAGGTCGTGACCGGCGGGGTGCTCACCTCCCACAAGGGGGTGAACCTTCCGTCCTCACGGGTAACGCTCCGCTCCATGACCCCCAAGGACTACCGGGACGCGAGGTTCGCCCTCGCCGAAGGTGCGGACTGGGTCGCGCTCTCCTTCGTGCGCACCGCCTCCGATGTGCTCGATCTCCGGCGCGCGATCGGGCGACGGAAGGATCAGCCGCGCATCATCGTGAAGATCGAAAAGCCGGAAGCGCTTAAGAATTTCGATGCCATCCTTGCGGTCACCGACGGGGTCATGGTGGCGCGCGGAGATCTCGGCATCGAAATACCCGCCGAGCAGGTCCCGCCGGCGCAGAAGATGATGGTGCGCAAGTGCCTCGCGGCCGGAAAGCCGGTGGTGGTCGCCACCCAGATGCTGGACTCGATGATCCGGAATCCGCGGCCCACCCGCGCCGAGGTGTCCGATGTCGCGAACGCGGTCATCGATCATGCCGACGCGGTCATGCTCTCGGGGGAGAGCGCCACGGGCCGCTACCCGGTGGAGGCGGTACGGGTGATGGCGCGCATCGCCGAGGAGACCGAGGCATCCCACCTCGACGACCTGCCGCCCTCACCCATGAAAGAACCGGAAACGGTACGGAGCGCCATTAGCGGCGCGGCGGGACTCATCGCCGAGCGGGTCGGGGCGCAGGCGGTGGTGGTCGCCACCCTCTCGGGGGATACCGCGCGCTACATCGCACGCACGCGGCCCGAGCTCCCCATCTTCGCCGCCACCCCGTCGGTGCGTTCCGCCGGGGCGGTGTCCATCTCATGGGGCGTGTATCCGTTCGTGGTGCCCATGGTGGGCACGGTGGCGCGCCTCATCGCACTCATGCGCGCCAAGCTCCTTAAACTCAAGATGGTCCGGCGGGGCCGCCGTCTGGTGCTGGTCGCCGGGAAGTGGCGGACGGCTGGAGAGTACGTCCTGCAGGTGGTAGAAGCGTAGGCGTCCGCGGTCGCGTGGCGAACCAGACGATCCCGAACGCGAGGAGCGCGCCGGCCATGTTCGCGGTCATGTCGGTCATGCTGTCGGACCCGCCGCCCCAGCGGTTCGTGTGAAAGAACGCGGATTCCCAGAATTCCTCAAGCTCATAGAGTGCGCCCACTGCGACGATGGAGGTGAGCGAAAGTAGGTAATCGCGCGCCATGAGCACCGGACGGTAACGCCAGGTCATGAGGGTCACGACGATGACCCCCACCCCCGAGATCGAGAAATGCATGTACTTGTCGTAGTGGGGAATGATGTCGTAGAGCTTGAAGATGTCCCCCGCGGCATCGGCCGCAACCGCGATGAGCGCCAAGAACCAGGCCACCGGACGGTGCGGCCGCCGTCGGTGGGTGAGCTCCATGGTGAGCCAGATGGCGAGGACCGTGATGATGAGGCCGAACCAGGTGTAGACGACCGTGAGCCGGAGGATGCGCACGAAGTTCAGCGCCTCAAAGAGCATGAGGAGTCCGAAGAGCCAGCGTGCGATGGTGACCGCCATAGCTTTCGACCTCGAATGAATCGGTTCCATGATACTCGCAACGAACAAAAAGGCAACGCACGAGTACGAGATCCTCGAGAAGGTGGACGCGGGACTCGTGCTCACGGGCGCGGAGGCGAAGTCGACCAAGTCCGGCGGCATCGACCTCCGGGGGGCTTTCGTCACCTTCCGCGGGGGAGAGGCGTACCTCACCGGCGCGCAGATCCGGGCGTACCGCCACGCCAAGGTCGACCCGCACTACGATCCCACGCGGACCCGGAAACTGCTGCTCCATGAGGACGAGCTCGCGCGTCTCCGCGGGAAAAAGGAGGAGCGTGGGTTGACCATCATTCCCGTTTCGGTGTACAGTACGCCGCGAGGGCGGGTGAAGGTCACCGTCGCCGTCGCCCGTGGCAAGCGCGAATTCGAGAAACGCGCCTCGATCCGGAAGCGCGAGGCGGACCGCGAGATCCGCGCCTCCTTGAAAACACGGAAGTGAGCAAAGGACATCACAGGGGAGTGAAATTGGATTCGATCACCTGGAAGGGTCGCCCGCGCGCGTCGAGCACGTCCGTCGTCTCGAAAAACCGTCGGACACACATCATACTTGCCAATCTCATGGCACGGGTGAAGAGCGCGATCGCTCACGCGTTCCGCGTCCCTTCATTCGCTCCGTCGTTCGCGTAACGCGAACGGCCATCGGCCGCGCGTCGCCGCAGCGTGCGGGTCCCGGTGTCATCATGCGGAACACTGATCGCGTCGTCTTCGAGCGCGCTCGGTGAATACAATCGAAGACGGCACGGGCGTTCTTGCCGGCCACCTCCGCCCGCCGCCGCGCCACCTCGGCCGGATACACGCGTAGACCGCGCGATCATGACCTCGTGAGACGCGGGTTCGATTCCCGCCACTTCCACTTTAAGAATACGAATGAGGATCTCCCGCTACCGAAGATTCCAAAAACCCGTCGAGCCCCTGTATCAGGTGAATGAGCATATCCGCGCGCCGGAGGTGCGGGTCATCGACGAAGAGGGAAAGAACGCCGGCGTCATGCCGACCGTTGAAGCGCTCCGCCTCGCACGGGAGCGCGGTTTTGACCTGGTCGAGGTGATGCCGACCGCCACTCCGCCGATCGCCAAGTTCCTCGATTACGGCCAGTTCAAGTACGAGAAGGAGAAAGAGGCGCGCAAACAAAAAGCACACGCGCACAAGGTGGAGGTGAAGGGCGTCCGGCTCTCGCTCCGGATCGGAGCGCATGATCGTGCGATCCGGCTCGAGAAGGCGAAGCAGTTCATGGACGAGGGTGACCGGGTGCAGGTGGAGATCATCCTCCGTGGGCGCGAAAAACAGTTCACCGATCTCGCCCGCCAGGTCATTGACTCGTTCGTCTCCGAGCTCGATGCGGCCGTCGGCGTGAAGATCGACCAGCCGTTCGCCCGCCAGGGCGGACGCTTGACAGTAGTGGTGGCGAAGAAGTAATATCTGTAACTTGAAGCATGGAACGTGAGGCGTTCCGGCCCCGCAGCGCGGGGCATTACTGTTTAAGGTTCAAGCTCCAAGCTCCAATCTTCCTTCAAGATTCAAGCTCCAAGCTTCAAGCTCCAAGATTCAAGCTATGGCGAAACTGAAGACCAAGAAAGCGATGGCGAAGCGCTACCGGGTGACCCGGACCGGGAAGGTCATGAAAAAGACCGCCGGTCAGGACCACTTTAATGCACGGGAATCCGGGAAAATCACCCGGGCGAAGCGCACGCCTAAGGAACTCTTCCCCGCCTACCGGCGGGCCGTTTCGGATCTCATGCCCAACTCGCTATGAGCCGAGTGAAGCGCGGGATTCAGCACGCCAAACGCCGCCGCTACCTCCTTCGGAAGACGAAGGGGTACCGGTGGGGGCGCAAGTCCAAGATCACGCTCGCGAAGACCGCGGTGCTCAAGGCGGGCGTGCACGCGTACTCGGGCCGCAAGCAGAAGAAGCGCGACTTCCGGTCGCTCTGGACGATGCGGCTGAACGCCGCCGCTCGGGAGCGGGGGATGAACTACTCGCGGTTCATCGATGCCCTGAAGAAGGCGGGGGTCATTCTTGATCGCAAGGTGCTCGCCGGGATCGCCTTGGAACACCCCGCGGTGTTTGATAAGATTCTCGCTGCGATAACGGTCAAGAAATAGCTCCATGAAAGCCGTTCGGCCGGTCGAAGGGGGCCGGATCGCGAAGTGAGCACTACCTCGTGCGGATGCCAAGCTTGCGAACGAGCGAGTCGGCTCCCGAGAACAGCCACCATTTCGCACATTTGAAACATTGTGGGCCCGTAGTGCAGCCCGGAGTGCACGTCTCCTTGTCACGGAGAAGGTCGTGGGTTCAAATCCCATCGGGCCCGCCATGAAAATCCGAGTCCACTGGACTCGGATTTTCATTATGGTTCCCGATCAGGGATTTGAAGGGCGCGAGTAGGACTGCCGGGGGCAGTCCGCGTGCGCTGCGCCCGGGCCCGAGTCGGAGCGAGGGAAATCCCATCGGGCCCGCCAGAGATTGCGCCTCGCCCAAGAGATGCGTGTGCATCCACCTATGTGGGCCCAAGACTAGATCGAAAGGTACAGATGAAACGCAAACAATTTAATGTTCCGGACGACCATGGCGTTGCCAGCCACAAAATTAAAGGACAGACGGTTGACAATCGAGCCACGATCATGTATGGTCGGGTCGCGTTCCCTACAAAAAGGAGGCTCCAAAAATGTCTTGGAACCCGAAGCAGAGAAAGACCGAGACCCGCTACAGCGCAAACAATCCTCCGGCCGATCGCGAGACCGCCGAGCGAAAAGCGAACGATCTCAAGAGCTCAATTTCATTTATCGAGATCGATCTGGAGGACCGGGAAGTCGAGAGCTTCCCCGACGAGGCGGCCTACGAGGACTGGAGAAGGAGAGCGCTCGGTGCGCTCGTACACATCAAGACGGAGGCGCTCTTCCTCGAAGAGTGGCTGACGCTCCAGAAGAAGAAGGCGGCTCTCCAGGTGATCACGGATCGCATCGCAGACATGGCGAAGAATGTTCAAGCTCAGTCGAACGACCTTCAGCATCCACCCCCGAGCCCCGAAGAAGCTCGGCGTCGTTTACGAGCCCTCACGGAGCTTCGCGACGGAATTGGCGACGAATACGCTCGGTTGATGGATTCCGGAAGAGATGCGAGTTTGAGTAAGCGGGAGGTTGCCGAGAGGTTGAGCCCCCTCAGAGTCCTCATAGAGGCCATCGAGCAAGAACGCCGCTCTACTAAGGGCTACATTTTTGCGAACGATCCAACTTCGAGGAAGGAAGAGGAACCTCTCCCTGTTCTCGCGCAAAAGATCCTGGAATTTGCACAGGTATCGGCCACTGCGCTCGGGCAAGAATGTCTCGAGATCAGCGGTTCAAGCAATCCGCCTCCGGATTTGAACGATGCGAAACGTCGCCGTAAGGCACTTTCCGATGTCCGGAGTAGAATCACGCATTCTCTCCAGACGGTGGCTGAGATGTGGCAGGAGCATCCGTATAGCGGAGGGACGCTCAAAGCCGTAAAGCGGCCGTTGGTGGCCTTGCACACCTCGGTGAATGAAGAGATTCGGTATCTCGATGGTTGCATCGAGGAATTCCACCGAATGACCGAGGAGAAGGAGCGGGAGGTACAGAAGGAGCGGAAGGCGGCGGCTGCTGCAGCCAAAAATACTGCGGACGCGGGCCGTTACGATGAGCTCCAGCGCACCAACCTAGACATCCGCAAGCGCGCCGAAGAGTTGGCTGTGGAGATCAGAGATTCCTACAGCTCCCTTTACACGATTGAACGTTCTCCCGCCGATCTGGATGAAGCGCGGCAACGGCAAGTGCTCGCGTCCGAGGCGAAACTCCGACTGCAAGCCGCTTTTGCCGAAATCACGGACGCATGGTGCCGGCATCCTTTGAGCCGCAGGGAGCTGTCCGGCGTCAAAAGGCCTCTCACGAAGATCCTCGACGGAATCGAACTGGAGCTTGGGATCGCCAAGAGATTCATCACTGACCGAACCCCACAGATTCCTCCTGCGGACAAGCGTCGGTGGTGGAAGTCCGTCTGCGTGGCGGCTCTGACACGAGCTACGTTCGAGGGATTCAAGCTCACTGACGAGGAGCGCACGGTCATTCAAGAGCTTGTCGCCAATCTTGGGGGCAAGCCGTAAGCACTCGAGACGCGAAGAGCACCCGCCCGCTCACGCGTTCGGGTGCTCTTTATTTTGTCACCTTGCGTCAACCGACACTCTCATGAAGTGTGTGATTCTTTTCGTGAAAGAGTCATGAGACACGTCTCAAATCGCTAAAAAATCTGTGCCCAACCACGCCCTCGAACTTGCTCATGGCTACACCCTAGCCATTGGGCGCACCGATAGAGAACTCTAGAATTTCGAGGCTGGTTTTTTCTTGCATCAGGCGGGCGTGTGGAGTAGGGTTGGCCTGGTTTCAAAGGAGGATCACCGATGCTGAAACAGACCTGGGACAAGATCCGTTCATTGCACAAATCACCCGGCGAGCGATGGCTTGATCGGGTTCTCCAAAAGATCGAAAAGGACCGACTTCAACATGTCTCCATCCAGCCGAACGAGTCGGGAACGCAGTGGGAGGCGCGGGTCTATCCGGCCGAAGAGTCCCTGAAGATCGATCGGGCGATCGGAGGGATGGATCTCATCGATCGCGTCGCCCTCGGTGCGTTCGGCGGCATACCGGATATTGAGCGCGGGGGAGGTATGTATGTTCTCAAGACAGCGCAGTTCGTCGAGCCGCTCATGGAAAGACACGCGAGTGGGCTGCACCGCGCGCTTCGTCGCAGGCGCGGGGAACTCATTGAGCTGAATTATTGCGACAACCAGAATCAGTGCGCGTCGTTCCGATTAGACGAACAGGATGACGAGCATGCCTTCATGATCTGGGCGTACTTCCACCGCTGGAACGGGAAACACCACGTGAAGCTTCACATCGTGCACGCCTCGCTCGAAATGGAGCGCTGGTTCGCCGAGTTGCTCACCGCCGCGGTGAGGAGACGCGCCTACGCAATGGAGATACGGGCCGATCGCGGGAGCGATCACGTGGTGGGCATGTTGCACACGCGTGAACTGCCAGCCGGAGTCGAATACGATGAACGTCTCACCTTTGCCGCGTTTCCACACCTCACGCGCTCGCTTGCCGGCAAGTCCGATGCTGCCGCGGGCACGTTCCTCGAACAGATCGACGAAGTGCCGGTACGTGTCGCGATCGCGCCGGTCGAAGTCCGGACGCACGGGGCGAGCATCAACGTGACGCTCGCGTATCCGTCCGCGCCACAATCGTGACCCACCGCGGAGCCACTCGGCTCCGCGGTATTATTTTGCTATCATTTCCACGCATGGCTTACGGAAAACTGTTTCTCGTACGGCACGGTAAATCGTCCTGGAATCACCTGGGTCTCTGGACCGGGCACACGGACGTCGATCTCGTGGCAGAGGGTATCAAAGAGGCGCGCCGCGCGGGCGATGCGCTGAAGGGTGAAGAGATTCACTGCGCGTACGTCTCACAGTTGAAGCGCGCCCAACAGACGCTTGCCGAAATCACCGAGGTCCTTGGGTTGGGAGAACTTGCGATCAAAAAACATCACGCTCTTAACGAACGTCACTACGGCGAGCACACCGGAAAAAATAAATGGGAGGTCAGGGAGCGGGTGGGCGAGGAGGAATTCAAGAAGATCAGACGCAGTTGGGACCACCCCATTCCCGGAGGCGAGACGTTAAAAGATGTGCATGCACGCGCGGTGCCGTACTTTGAGGAACACATTCGTGCGGATCTCTCGAACGGCCGGAACGTCCTCGTTGTGGCTCACGGCAACTCGTTACGCGCAATCGTCAAACACCTGGAGGGAATAGATGAGGCGCGCATCTGTGAATACGAACTCGGCACCGGCGAGGTCCATTGCTATCATTTCGCCGACGATGGGCGGTACCACGGCAAAGAGGTTCGCGCGGCGAATTCGGTCCAGGTGTGAAAAATGCGTTTGACCGGGCGGAGGCGGCTCCCTATACTATGAGGACTATGGACGGCGCCCCGCGGCAGGTGTGGAGCATCTCCACCGGCACCATCATTCGCCTCCTCCTCGTGCTCGGAGGAGCGTGGTTCCTGTTCGCCATCCGCGGGGTGGTTGCGGTGTTCCTCGTCTCCATCCTGCTCGCCGCGGTCCTCGATCCGATCGCCGACTGGTTCGAGAAGCGTCGGGTCCCGCGCTCAATCACGGTGCTCACCGTCTACATCATCATCTTCCTCCTCCTCTCGGTGCTCTTGGTCGCCATCATTCCGCCCATCATCGAGCAGACCGGACAGATCGCCAATAACTTCGGCGCGCTCTGGCAGCGGCTCCTCACGAGCTTCGAAGCGCTTCAGGCGGTGAGCGCGCGCTACGGGCTCCTCGATAACCTCCAGCAGAGCCTCATCGCGCTTAACACCTACCTCACCGGCTCGTTCAAAGATCTCTTTTCGACGATCGGGAACGTGATCTCCGGTTTCGTCTCCTTCTTCATCGTGCTCGTGATCGCCTTTTTTCTCGTGGTCGAGCGCGATGGCATCCGCACCATCTTCAATACGCTTCTCCCCAAGCGGCACCACGACTACATTGCGGGGCTCCTTTCGCGCATGCAACACAAGGTGGGGGAGTGGCTCTTGGGACAGCTCATCCTCATGCTCTTCGTGGGGGTGCTCACCTACATCGGGCTCATCGCCTTCGACGTGAAGTATGCGCTCCTCCTCGCGGTCATCGCCGGAGCCACTGAGATAATCCCGTACGCCGGACCGGTGATCGCCACCATCCCGGCCGTGTTCTTCGCGACCGCCGAGTCTCCCACCAAGGGGCTCATCGTGCTCGTCCTCTACTTCGTCATCCAGCGGATAGAGAACGTCATCCTCGTGCCCAAGGTGATGCAGAAGACCACCGGACTGAATCCCGTCCTCGCGATACTCGCGCTCGCGATCGGGTACGAGCTGGGGGGGATCGCGGGGGTCCTCCTCTCCATTCCGGTTGCGACCGCGGCGAACGTCATCCTCACCGATTACCTCGAACGTCAGAACCGGTCCGCATGAGCCACCTCTTCATCCGCCGCGCCGCAATGCTCGCCGCCGGTTTCGCCGTCGTCGGCGGGGCGGTCGCCGCGGGATTCCGCGAAGCGGCGCCCCCGTCCGTAGGCGGTGGGCTCCCGCAGGGGACCGCGACGTTCGCCCCCGAAACGTACCGCGAGGAGCGGCGCGCCGCGCTCTCGGGCCTCGTCATCGGGGACGCCGCGGCCGTCGGGGGCGCCCTCGATGCGCTCATCGCGCTCCGCGTGCCCGAGGATGAGCGCGACGCCCACCTCGCGCTCGCCTCCGCACTCTCCGCGTACCGGGATGCGTTGCGTTCGGGGAACCCCGCCGAGGTCTCCGCCGCGCTCGATCGGCTGCGGGGGGAAGGGGCGCTCACGGGAATCATCCGGTAGGCCCATGCAGCGCATCGCGCCATTCCTCCCGTACCTCGCCGCCGCGTTCGTCTTCGGCGCGCTCCTCGCCGCCTCGAACCACCCGAGCCGGCTCATTTTCGTGGTACCGACGATCGGGTTGGTCGCGCTCATCGCCTCCGGAACGCTCTCGACCAGGGCGCTCTTCCGGGGCGCGCCCATCACCCCGGGCGTGCTCCCCGGGCTCCTCGTAGCGAGCGTCTCGTTCGCTGATTTTTTCATCGAGGACATCGCCCTGCGGGTCGGGGTGGCCGCGGTCGGCTCGCTCCTCTTCCTCATACTCGTCCGCCACCTCCATGAGGCGGTGCGCGAGGGGGGGAAGGCGGGTCCGGCGCTCGCCGCGCTCTCGGAATGGAGCGGCGTGATGATCGTCTTCTCGACCACCGCGGGGCTCCTTGCCGCTTCCACCTACCTAAACCTTCCCCGGTGGCTCGCCTCCCTCATCTTCGCGGGTGTGGCGGCGTTCTCCGTAGCGACGATCACCCGTACGGGCCCGGCCTCACGTCTGCTCGCGTCTGCCACCGCGATCATCCTCGCAGAGATCTTCGTGGCGCTCACGTTCCTGCCGCTTTCCTACTGGGTGTCGGGGGGTGTGCTCGCCGCCGCCGCCTACCTCCTCTTCGCGCTCGTCCGCGGGGTGAACCCCCGGGAGCTGCGCCGTTCCGCCATGACCGCCGGAGCGCTCGGTCTCCTGCTCCTCTCCACCGCCCGATGGCGGTAAGCGTATGCCGTCCCGACGCAACCGTTACCTCGGCACGCTCCTCTTGCTCATCGCCTCGGTCTGCGCGGGCGCTGCGGGCGCTTCGCTCATCATCTACTCCGCAGTCGGGACCGTGGAGGTTTCATCCGTGCGTTCCGTACCCGAGCGCGTGCTTCCCGCGCCAGACCCTGGCCGCGTCGCCTCCGCCGCGCGCGCCGCGGTGAGCTTCTACCGCGCTCGCGATGCGGGCACCCCGCTCGAGGCGGCCTTCCTCCCCTCCGACCTCGTGGGGAACGGCATTTCCGTGACCGCAGACGGCTGGCTCATCTCCACCATCGCGGTATTTTCGGACACCAATCGTCTCATCGCGGTCTACGCGGACGGGGCGACCGCGCAGGTCGATCCCCGATCGGTGGTGCGCGATGATGCCACCGGGCTCGCGTTCGCACGCGCACCCATCGAGCGGCGGACCGTGGCCGGGTTCGGCGATGACACGCTTCTCGCGCCCGGCGAATTCGTGTATCTCCCCGCGGTCCCCGGTATGCGGACCATCCCCGTTTCGAGGGTCCGCGCGCTTCCCGGCTCCGGACGCGCAGACCTCGTCGAATCCACTGAGCGGCTCGCGCGGCGGCTTATCCTCGCTTCGCCGGGGATTCCGGGAACGCCGGTGGTGAACTCAGCGGGCGAGATCGTCGCCGTCGTCGAGTCCGACGGGGCGGCCGTCCCCGCTCCGTTCGTCGCGCCCATCATGCGCGGGGTGTTCGTCGACGGCCGAGTCGTCCGCCCGAGCGCGGGGATCAACTACCTCTCGCTCGACCTGCTCACCGCCGATCCCCCCCGCGGGGTTCGCGGGAACGGGGCGCTGGTCCTTGGGTCAAGCCGCGCGCGCGGCGTGCTCCGCGGGAGCGCGGCAGAGGCGGCCGGCATACGAGAGGGTGACGTGATTACGCACGTCGAACGTGATACAGTGGACGCGGACACCACGCTCGCCGAACTCATGCAGGACTATGAGCCCGGCGCGACCGTGAATCTCACGTTCTTCCGCTCGGGGAACGAGCAGAAGACCTCGCTCACCATCCGCTAATATGGCCGACGCGCCGCACTACGGAAAAATCTTCTCACGAAACTGGAAGCAGATCGCCGCATTCTCCGCGGTCGCCCTGCTCCTCGCGGGCGGTCTCTCGTTTATTCAGCCGCTCCAGTACTCCTCATCCATCCGGCTCCTCATCATACAGCCGGCCTCGCTCGGGTACGACCCCTACACCGCGATCCGCGCTGCGGAGCGCATCGGCGACAACCTCGCACAGGTGGTCTACACCACCGATTTTTTCAACCGGGTGAACGCGTCCAAGTTCGCCATCGACCAGAACTACTTCCCCGAGAGCGACGCGCGCCGTCGTCGCCAGTGGAGTCGCATGGTCTCGGTGCAGGTGGAGCGGGGGACCGGGCTCCTGAACATCACCGTCTTTCATACCGATCGCGACCAGGCCACCCAGATCGCCCGCGCGATCGCCTTCGTGATGACCACCGAGGGGGGGAGCTACGTGGGTGGCTCCGCGCTCCAGATCCGCCTCGTGGACGACCCGCTCGTCTCACGGTTTCCCGTGAAGCCCAACGTCCTCGCGAACGCGTTCACCGGGCTCGTTTTGGGCGCGCTCTTCGGCACGCTCTACGTGCTCGCCACCGACCGGTCGCGCCGGTACCTGGTCGAGCATCCACCCTCGTTCGCCTGATCGGCGATCCGCGCCGGAAACGATCGAAAAAGCGGCGTCCGGCCGCTTTTTTTCGCATGTTCACCCCACCCTTGTCTGTCCTTGACAATACCGCCGGTTTGTGCTACGGTGCCGCATCGCGTTTTGGCTGAATTCCCGCAGGAATGTGCGGGAAGCACGTTCACGGGGCTGTTGGTGGGAGTCCGTCGAACATCTCCAACACCCCCGCGAGCGTCCGATCCGGTTCAACCGGAGGGCGCGACGCATCGGACCGATCGGTCTTTACACGTTCAAATAACCCAAACGCCCAAGGAGGGGCACCATGGAAAAACTGGCACTCGAAGGTTGGAAGGTTGCCGCTCTCGCCGGCGTCGTGTTGATGGGGGTCATCGCGCTCGTCATTTTCTTCGTCGTGCGGCACAACCGCCGCACAACGCTCGAGGAGCGCGCGCTCCGGCGGGGTGCGGCTCCGCCGGGCGGGGGGGTAGACGACCTCACCCCGCCGCCCGAGACGATCCCGCCCGGCATGACGCCCGCCGTCCCTTCGGGGCGGTCCAATAGCGGCAGGATCCTCGCGGTGGTGAATCGGATAGCGAGGCGCGAGGTCATCGGCGGTGCACTCATCTTGGCGGTGATGTTCTACTTCGCCCTCCAGATGGGGAAGCTCTCCTCGGTCATCGAAGGATTCCGGCCCCAGCGTCAGGGAGGCGTGACCACAAGGTCGGCTCCGGATCCCAAGGAGGGCACGGGCTTCTCATCGGCAGAACCGGAGAAGTTCGACTGCAGCCGGTGTACCGCCTCCGGGACCCCGACCTCATCGCTCGTCGATGGGATCGTGGTCTACGTGGGAGATTGCAGAGGGTTCCCGGGGTGCACGGAATGCATCGCGGACTACGGTGCGGCCCGTCGCGACGAGACCACCGGCCTTGCGGTCGGAGGGGTCTGTCGGTCCCGCTAGGCCGACGGCGCCAGCGGGCGGGAGGGGAGATGCGCTCCCCCCCGCCCGCCACACATTTTTACAAAGAGACCATCGCCGTTCTAATCCTGAAGCGGTGTGACAGGGGACCATAGAAATCCCTCCTTTTCTATCGTGTCGCCTGTCGCACCACTCCACGGTTGGAGCAGTTCCGACCGCCCCAATGAGAGTGATGGGTGAGGGCGGAACCCAACGGTTCCACCGCGCACCTTACAAGCGATTGCCAATTCCAAAACGGTCAGCCATCCCGGCGGACCAAGGAGAAAGAGACGATGAAGAAGACACTGTTGATCCTGGTCCCCTTGATCCTCATCGCCGGGAGCCGCGAGGCCTCGGCACAGCTCGCCGCGTCAGCCGACGAGATCCGGTGCCTCCAGTCGGCGCCGGGCGCTCGTTACATGCGCGGTGCGGCTTGTCCGGCCTGCGTGTGTCCGATCGGGTACCGTAACAGCATGGCCTCGGGCGGGCGGAAGGGGGACGTCTGCGAGCAGATTCCTACCCGCACCCCCCCCGCGCCGGTGGTCCGCAAGGCCGCCACGCCCAAGCCGGCGGCGCTCACCTTCACGGTGACGCCCCAGCACTCGGCGGGCGCGCCGGGCGAGGCGGTGCACAAGATGCTCACCGCGCCCGGCCCTGCCGCGGGCAAGATCGTGCAGGTCGTGGTCACCTGTGACAACGGGTGCGTCACCGACCAGGGCACCTTGAACGTGGATGCACCGCCCCAGGGCGGCCGCCCGTTCACGATGCCCGTCACGCTCCGCCCGAAGGACCCGAAGGCCGGGGGACCAGCGAAGGCGACCGTCCAGGTGTTCACCTCGGACGGCCAGACCAAGCAGGTCGACACCACGGTGCAGTGGGCGCCCGAACCGGCGCCGCCCCCACCTCCACCGCCCGCGCCCAAGAGGACGCGGTGCGAGGACACCGGCGGCACGAACCTCCCGAACGGATGCCTCTGCCCGTCCGACAAGGTGGAGAAGCGGGATCCGGTCACCGGCGAGGCCTACTGCGCCGAGAAGCCCAAGACCGCCTGTGAGCAGTCGGCGCCCGGAGCGAAGATCTCGCCCGACGGCACGGACTGCCTCTGCCCCGAGCCATTGGTCGAGACCAAGCTCGAGGGTAGGGAGAAGGAGCCGGGCATCTGCACCCCGCCTGCCGGCGCGCCAGGCACGCCGGGGAAGGACGCGGACAGCCGCTTCCACCTGCTCACGGAGCTCAAGCTCTCGTACTTCGGGAGCGAGCACTTCAAGAGCGGGGGGAACGGGTACCTCGCGATCGGGCCTTCATTCGACCTCTCGAGCACGTTCCAGTGGTACGCGCAGGTCGGGATCGGCGTGCCCGGTACTCCCGTGCACGACAAGAACGGCCAGCCGATCCGGAACGCGGACGGCACGGTGCTCAAGCGCAACGTCTCGGGCATCGTCGAGGGCGGGATCAAGGCCTGGTTCAACGACATGGTCGGCCTCCGGCTCGGCGTGGTGTACCTGCCGTTCGGTCTCTCGAACGGCATCAAGTTCACCCACGCGGGGCTCGGAGCGGTCGCCGGACTCGACCTCAGGTTCGTCCTGAACGAGCACGCCGCCTTCATCGTGGGCCCGTCGTTGGTCGCCGGCGCCCACATGCAGGACGGGAAGCAGCCGGAGTTCGGCTACGGGGCGATGTTGAACATCGGCCTCGAGTTCTTCAACCAGCGCAAGCCGGTGAGGAAGTAGCCGAGGAATCGGGCAGTCAGATGACCAGGGACGGACGGATACGCTCCGTCCGTCCCTGGCACCTCTTTTCTCACACCGTGCGTGCGATGAAGGCGACTTCATCTCGCACACGGTACTGGAAGTGAGGGAAGTACCTTCACAAAACCAGGCCACGATTCCTCCTCACGGGGGATCAACCACAACCACCCCGCGAGGGGAGGAGGGGTATCATGGAGACGACGAAGAAGAGCATCCTGTTCGTGATCCTGGCCGCGGCGATCGGCTGCGGCGCGGAGGTGACGCCGGACGGCGTCATGGGGGGCGGCACCGACGGGGGTGCCGGAGGCAGCTCGGCCGGCGGTTCCACGGGGACCGGCGGCATGAGCGGCACCGGTGGCTCCGGCGGTACGAGCGGCGGCACCGGGGGAAGCTCCGGGGGCACGACCTGCACGCCGGGCACGTTCACGAGCTGCCCGTGCCCCGGCGCGGTCTCGGGGAGCATGCGCTGCAACGACGACGGGAGGGGCTACGGCACCTGCTCGTGTCCGAGCGGCGGCGGCTCGTCCTCGCCCGGGTCCCCGGGCACCGCGAGCTTCGGTCCGGAGTGGATCGCCAAGGTCGTGGGGACGGGCCGGCTCTGCCTCAATCCGCGGTGGCTCTCGGACGATCCGAACGCGCGGATTCGCTCCTACCCGTCGCCCGACGGTTCGGGGCTCCCGTTCGTCATGAGCGAGAACGGCCTCGCCTCGGGGCTCACCGGGGACGGCTACTGCTACGAGTTCGGGGGCCGCGTCTCGGGACGCCGGTACTTCTCCTACGGGAGATTGCCCCCCACCGACGACTGGGCGCAGTACGGTGCCGCAAGCACCATCGCGAGCCTTGCCGACTGGGCGAAGCGCTTCGTCGAGAAGCGCGTGCGCTCGGACGGCAACTACTCGTACGGCCTTTCGATCGACTGGAACGGGTCGGTGGTCTCTCCGGCCGGCAACCAGTAGCGCGGGAACGCTCCCGCGTGACAAGGGGCCTCGATTCCGCATCGGCGGAGTGAGGCCCCTTTTCTTTTTCCTTGTAGAGAAATGCTTGACAAAATCGCATTTTTCTGGTATATTCAGGCGTTCACGATTTAAGCGATTGGAGGGGTTTGAGGGGGAAAATCCCTCCAAGGGCTTAAGCCCTGATTCTGCGATTGGCCCGCAGAAACCTCGTTCTCGGACAACACCGCCGCCGGCCAGCGGGCGGAGAGATACACGAACAAAAAAGGAGAAGACGATGAAGCGCAACCACGGACTGTTCCTGCTCGCGGCCGCAACCCTCATCGGGTGCGGCGCCGAAGTGCCGATGGGGATGGTCCCCGACGGCGCAGGCGGAGCCGACATGAAGCCCGCCCCAACCCCGTCGCCGGAGGCCCCGGATGGCCCTCCGCCGCGCCCCGACACCGGTCAGGGAGGGACGTGCGTCCCGGTTCCGGAGATCTGCGACGGCAAGGACAACGACTGCGATCTCGCGATCGACGAGGACTGCGCGCCGGGCTCTGACGGCGGCGCCGCGGGCGATCTGCCCGTCCCGAGCCCGATGTGCAAGGCGGGCGAGTTCGTCTACTGCGACAAGTGCGGGCCGAACACCGGCATCATCATGTGCGAGAACGGCAAGTTTGCCGGCGCGTGCCGGGCGATCGGGACGGTGTGCGATCCAAAGCCACCCTCGACCGACGGACCTCCGCCCGCCGCCACCCCCGAGTGCTACCCGGACGGCGGGGATTACGGTTCCTGTTCGAACGGTGCCTGCTCGGGGCGGCTCGTCTGCACGAGCGGCAAGAAGGTGTGCAACGCACCCTCGACGTGCTCCACCGACGGGGGAACTGCCCCGGATACGAGCCCGGCGACGTGCGTCCCCTCGCACGTGAGCCCGGCGGCTAACGCCGTGCTCGACAACGGGCGCGCCGACCGGTGCGACAAGCGGACATGGACGTTCGACTGGTCGGACTGCAGTGGCGCGGAGCTCTACGAGCTCTTCGTTATTCAGAGCGGCGCATCGGTTGCCGCCTTCCCGCCACCGATCCTCGCGGTCTCGACCTTCACGTTCGAGTCCGACGAGGCGATCGCGAACACCGAGCGCTACAACTGGACGTGGGCGGTGCGCGCAAAGGTGGGCGGGGTGTGGGGCGCTTGGTCGGAGGCGCGGCGGTTCGACATCGAACCGCGGGACACGGACCCCAAGGGGACGTGTCCGAGCGAGCCGGCCGCGTCGTGCTCACCGAACGGGGTGTACTTCTCGTGCAGCGAGGTGTGCACCGGCGGGGTGAAGCTCTGCACGAACGGGACCTTCGGGTCGTGCGCGTGTCCGGGCGGCGGCGGTGGGAGCGGCACGCTCCCGAACGTCGACGCTACGCTCATGTCTGACACGACGAAGGTGCGGGTGACCATCACCGGGGACATCGTCGCCAAGCTCTTTCCGGGCGAGTTCACGAAGACCACCGAGGTCCCAACGCGAATTTGCCTCGTCGGCGAGGCGGTCTCGGGAGGGCTCTGGGCGTCACGGTCGTACTGCAAGGCCTTTTCGTCCACGGCGACCGGGTACTCGTGGGACAACATCCTCCGGTACAAGGGCGGCGGGACGACCGGCGAAAAACACCAGGTCAACATCCTGGGTGAGGTCGGTTCTGACCAACGGTGGCTCGACAACAAGTCGATCACCACCACCGGGTACGCCGAGGTGGACCCGGTGGAGAACCTTCGCCTCAAATAGGGCCCCGTGGGCCGAGTTTCCCCTCGGGGGAAGCGCGGGCGGTACGACTTCGCGTCGACCGCCCGTTTTCTTTTCAATTCTTGACAAGTGAGCGATTTTCTGGTTAAGATGCCGCGTTCTGTAGGTGTTCGCATTTGGCCAAATTTTGCGGTTTGGTGATGAACGGGGGAGGGGGCGCGTCACTAGGCCACAACGAATTTCGTTATCTGACAACGGGGTACCGCGTGGCCAGGGTATTCCAAGAAATAGGCAACACCACACCCCGCGGGGGGTCAGCAACCCCCGCAGGGCGGGGATAAGGAGAAGCCATGAAGCGCAGCATAGTGTATCTGTTCGCGATCTGTAGCACGGGCCTCATCGCCTGTCAGGACGAGAGCGCCATCGACAAGCACGGCGCCTCCGGGGTCGGTGGCTCCGGCGGGTCGTCGGGCGGGGGCGGAAGCTCGGGGCAGGTCCCCGACGCGGCCGCGCCCGACCAGCCGAGCGTTCCCGCGAAGAGGGACTGCCAGTACGGCGCGGGCACCGCGTCGCACGGCAAGACCGTTTCCTGCGGGAGCAACATCGGTCAGTGTCGCACCGGCCTCGCCACCTGCGAGGACGGCGTCTGGAGCGCGTGCGTGGGCGAGATCAAGGCGGCTCCCGCCGAGGTCTGCGACGCCGACTTCACCGACGAGAACTGCAACGGGACGGTGAATGAGGGGTGCGAGTGCGTGAACCCCAAGTCCGGCCCGCTCTGGTCGCGCGTGTGCGGTCCCTCCACGGACGTGGGGGAGTGCAGCCGCGGCGTCCAGCTGTGCGTGGACAACAAGATCACCGCCTGCACCGGAGAGGTCGTGTTCCCCGCCGCAGAGCTCTGCGACGGCAAGGACAACGACTGCGATGGACAGGTCGACGAGGACTTCAAGGTCGGCGTCGCCTGCACCGGCGTGGGGGAGTGCGGCGTCTCCGCGGGGGTGTTCGAGTGTGACGGCACCAACGCCGCGCGCTGCAGCACCAATCCCGGGGGGAGCCAGAACAAGGCGACCTTCGAGACCTGCGACGGCAAGGACAACGACTGCGACGGGCGCACCGACGAGGATTACTTCGTCGGGGTGATCTGCACGGCGATGGGTGCCTGCGCCGCGAGCGCTGGGAAGTACGAGTGCTCCGGATCGTTCTCGTACCGGTGTTCCACCGGACCGGGCGGATCCATGAGCCTCGCGTCGGCAACGGACTCCTGCGGGAACCTGGTGGACGACGACTGCGACGGGCAGGTGAACGAGATGTGCGCCTGTCTCGACTCGAACGGTCCGCTCGCGTGCGGTCCGACCGCGGCGCAAGCCGGGGTCGGCGTGTGCCGGTACGGCACCATGGCCTGCGTGAACGGGGCCTACACCGCCTGCGCGGGCGCGGTCATGCCGAGCGCCGAGCTCTGCAACGGGAAGGACGACGACTGCGACGGCCTCGTGGACGAGGACTGGAACGTCGGCGCCTCCTGTTCGGGGAAGGGCGAGTGCACCGGGGGGAAGATCGAGTGCGTGCCCGGGAACGTGTACGCCACCCGCTGCAGCTCGGAACCGACCGGTTCTTCCCGCAAGGATGCCCCGGAGGTCTGCGACGGAAAGGACAACGACTGCGATGGACAGGTCGACGAGGACTACTTCGTCGGCGCGCCGTGCAAGGAGTCCGGGGCCTGCGCGAGCTTCCCCGGCACCTACGAGTGCAACGGATTGCACGCGTTCCGCTGTTCGACCGGCCCGAAGGGGTCGGCGGACAAGTCGTCCCCCGAGATCTGCACCGATCTCGTGGACAACGACTGCAACGGGGTGGTGAACGACACCCCGCCGTGCGAGTGCAAGGACGGCGACAAGCAGCTCTGCGGACCGTCGGATGCGGAGGCCGGCAAGGGCATCTGCAAGTACGGGACGCGCACCTGCGCCGGAGGGAAGTGGGGCGCGTGTCTGAACGCCGTGACCGCGACCGTCGAGACCTGCAACGGCCTGGACGACGACTGCGACGGCCTCTTGGACGAGGACTACAACGTCGGCGGTTCGTGCACGGGCACGGGGGAATGCGGCACGTTCGCCGGTTCGATCGAGTGCGTGCCGGGTAACGTGCACGCGACGGTCTGTTCGGTGAACCCGGGCGGCTCCAAGGACAAGTCCAAGCCCGAGCTCTGCGACGGCAAGGACAACGACTGCGACGGCGAGGTCGACGAGACCTTCGGCATCGGTCAGTCGTGTACCGCGCTCGGCGCCTGCGGCGCCGGAGCGGTGGAGTGCGCCACCACGTCCACGGTCCGCTGTTCGTCCGGTCCGGGAGGATCGGCCTCGAAGGTCGCGCCCGAGGTCTGCGACGCGGGGTTGGTCGACGAGGACTGTGACGGTCTCACGAACGAGACGTGCATGTGCACGCCCACCGTGCCGGCCACCCAGCTCTCCTGCGGCGCCTCGAACGTCGGGGAGTGTCGGCTGGGGACGCAGTCCTGTTCGGGCGGTTCGCTCACCTCGTGCTCCGGGAACGTCAACCCGGTCACTGAAGTGTGCGACGGCAAGGACAACGACTGTGACGGAGCGACGGACGACGGGTTCGCGCTCACCTCGTGCACCGCCCCCGGCATCTGCGGGAGCGGGACGAACGAGTGCGCGGGCCCCGGAGCCGTACGGTGCGACGTGGGACCGGGCGGGTCGAAGGACAAGTCCAAGCAGGAGCTCTGCAACGGCTTGGACGACGACTGCGACGGGCAGGTCGACGAGGATTTCTTCGTCGGCGCGCCCTGCGACGGGAAGGGGAAGTGCGGCGCCGGAGTGCTCCAGTGCCTCACGACCACCTCTACCGTCTGCAGTACGATGCCCGGAGGGTCGGCGAACCAAGCCGATCCGTCGGAGTCCTGCGGGAACCTGGTGGACGACGACTGTGACGGATCGGTGAACGAGGGGTGCGCGTGCACCTTCCCGTCGCCGCCGTTCTCCTGCGGAACCTCGAACGTCGGGGAGTGCCGTTTGGGAACGCAGTCGTGTCAGTCGAACGGGACCCTCGACACGTGCATGGGCAACGTTGAACCTTCGCCTGAGCTCTGCGACGGCAAGGACAACAACTGCAACGGCACCCTCGACGAGGGGTTCTCGATCGGGACCGCGTGCGACGGAGTGGGCGCCTGCGGGACGGGCGTACGCGAGTGCGCCACCTCGGGCACCACCCGTTGCTCCACCGATCCCGGCGGATCGCAGGACCAGTCAGTGCCCGAGCTCTGCGACGGCATCGACAACGACTGCAACGGGTTCTTCGACGAGAACGGGGTCTGCAGCGGTCCGCCGCCGCCCCCGAGCTCCATGTTGAACCCGTCCATCGGAACGATCAGTTGCGCCGACGGCGGCGCAACCATCACGGTGACGGTGAGCGGGACGGTATCCTCGGGGCTCATGCAGCCGCCGGGGGGCACCATCACGAACCTCGCGCTCGGCGCGGACATCGGCTCGTGCTGGAGCGTCGTGTCGGACTGTTTCCCGGTGGCGGTGAACCCGCCGCCGGTGGACGGGACGACGCACACGTTCCCGGGGGTCCCCAAGACGAAGTTCACGCCGCGCGCTCGCGAGAGCGTTTCGGCGAACTACTTCGACCTGAACTCCTGGACCATCACGGGGTCGTGCCGCCGCGAGGGGTGCGCGGGATGCCGGCCGGGGGAGACCTGTCTCCCGCCGCCTCCCGGCAAGACCGGCGCCGAGTGGTGCATCATTAACGGGCTCTGACCGAGCCCTGACGGGGACACGCCTCGTCCATCGAATCGGTCAAGGCGGCCTGCCTTAAAACGCGGGCCGCCTTTTCTTTTTACCGTGCTATACTGGCCGACTATGGCCGAGCTCCGCGAAGCGCTCCATTCCCTCATCGCCTTCCGGTCCGGTTACGAGCGGCGGGCGTTTCTGGGCATCGCCGGGATCGCGATCCTCCTTGCGGCGGTGGCGGTGTTCACCTCCCCGCTCCAGATGCTCGCCGTAATCATCACCCTCGTCGCGGTGGGCCTCGCCGTCGCGCGACCGTTTCTCGTGGTGGTCGCCGTCGCGCTCTGGACCCCCTTCGAGCCGTTCCTCCTCAAGTTCGTCCCCGACGAGCTCTATGTGTTCGCACGCTACTTTCCCGAGGCGCTTGTCTACCTGCTCGCCGCGCTCGTCGCGGTCCATGTGCTCATGGAGCGACGGCACCTTCCGTACACGCCCCTGAACTTTCCGTTCGTCCTCTTTCTCATCGCGCTCGGCGCTTCCACCCTCTTGAACCTCGTGCCGCTTCCGATTGCGTTCCTCGGCGCGCGCCAGATCCTTCGGTATGTGGTGCTCTACTTTGCGGTCGTCTACCTCGCGCCGCCCAAGCATAGGATGCGACAGACGATCCTCATCATGCTCGGAGTCGTGTTCATCGAGTCCGTGCTCGGCATCACCCAGGCGCTCACGGGGGGCGCGCTCGACAGCTTCCTCATCCCCTCTGACCGCAAGTTTTTTGACAGCATCCAGCTCACCGCCGGGGTCCAGCAGTTCTGGGCGCCCGGCCAGCGCGTCTTCGGCACGCTTGGCCGCTACGATCAGCTCGGCACCTTCCTCACCTTTTTCCTTCTTATTGCGCTCGGCCTCGCGTATGAGGCGCGTAAGCAGATAGGGAACCGTTATTTTATCGCGCTCGCGGCGGTCGGGCTCCCCGCGCTCGCGCTCACCTACTCGCGCGCCTCATGGTTCGGCTTCATCCTCGGGTTCCTGGTGATCGGGCTCATCATAAAGCGCGACCGACGCGTGGCGCTCGCGCTCACGCTCTTTGCGGCGATCGTGCTCGCCACCTTCTTTTATCAGCGGGTGGTGCTCCGGTATTTGGTGGACGTTCCCCAGCAGTCGATCGTCGAACGGTTCTTCGAGGCGTTCTCACCCGAGCGTCTCAAGGGGGAGTACTACGGGATCGGGCGGGTGTACTGGCTCGTGCAGACGCCGCTCGTGGTGGTGCGCTCCTCGCCATTCTTCGGCGTGGGCCCGGGGCAGTTCGGCGGCGGGGCCGCGGCCGCGCTCTATAACACAACTGCATATGATCAACTGGGACTCCCGTTCGGGATTTACGGCACCGAGGGGCAGATCGACAGTAACTGGATGTCGCTCTGGGGCGAGACCGGTACCGTGGGGATCATCTTTTATGGGGCGATGCTTTTCGTCTTAGGGCGCACGGCGCTCCGACTGCACCGGCGTTCGGCCGACCCGTGGACGCGCGGGCTCGCGCTCGGATTCATGGGGGCGTTCGTCGCGGTGGTGTTCCAGGCGTTCCTCGGCACGTACCTCGAGGTGCGCACGCTCGCGCTCTTCGTTTGGCTCGTTGCGGCGTTCCTCGTCGTGCTCGCGAAACGTGAGGAGGTGAGCGTGTGAAAATTCTGCTCGTGAACAAGTTTTATTTCGAGAAGGGCGGCGCGGAGCGCTACCTTTTTTCGCTTCAGGACCTCCTCGAGGACGCGGGCCACGAGGTGGTCCCGTTCGCCATGCGGCACCCGAAGAACGTGAAGACCGAAGCGGACCGTTTTTTCGTCTCGCGGGTGGATCTCGAGCGGCCGCGCTTTTCGTGGCAGGGCATCCGCGCCGCCGGGCGCGTCATCTACAGCTTTGAGGCGGTACGGCGCCTCCGCGCGCTCCTCGCGGTCTTTAAACCCGACGTCGCGCATCTCCACAACATCTACCACCAGCTTTCGCCCTCGGTGCTCAAGGCGCTCCACGACGGCGGGGTGCCCATCGTCCAGACCCTGCACGATTATGCGTACCTCTCGCCCTCCTACGGCCTCTTCGACCACGGCGCGGTCTGCGAACGGGTGAAGCCGCGCCGGTACTTTGCCGCGGTCGGTCACCGGTGCGTGAAGAACTCGTTTTTCGCCTCGATCCTCGACGCGGCCGCCTACCGATTGCACGCCGCGCTCGGATTGGACGAACGGCTTGTGGACCGGCTCATCGCCCCCTCCGAATTCGTGAAGCGGAAGTTTGCGGAGTGGGGGCGGGACGAGAAGAAGATAGAGGTGCTCCCGCACTTCATCGATGCTGCGCGCACCGAACCGGTCTATGTGCCCGGAGACAATCTCCTCTACGTCGGGCGGCTCTCGGAGGAGAAAGGGATCGGGGTGCTGGTGGCGGCCATGGAGCGGCTCACCGAGGAGCGACTTAAGATCGTGGGCGCCGGTCCCATGGAGCGTCGGCTCAAGGACTACGTCGCTTCGGCGAAGCTCCGGAACGTGGAGTTCGCCGGCGCGCTGGATCACCCGGCCACGCTCCGCGCGATTGCGGCGAGCCGCCTGGTGGTAGTGCCGTCGCTTTCCCATGAGACGTTCGGGTATGCGCCGCTCGAGGCGCATGCGCTCGGGAAGGCGGTCATCGCGAGCTCCGTGGGCGCGCTCCCTGAAGCGGTCATGCACGGCGAGACCGGACTCTTGGTCCCCCCCAACGATGTGGATGCGCTGGTCAAAGCGGTGAAGGCGCTCTCGGACAATGAACCGCTCATGCGGCGATTTGGCGCGGCCGGAAGAGAACGGGTGCTCGCGCGTTATCGGCCGGAAGATCACCTCGCCCGACTCGAGGAGATATACCGTAAGGTGCTATACTGACGCCATGAAGCTTCGAACGCTCCGTGACCTCGGAAAACTTCGGGGCGAGCGCGTGCTCGTCCGCGTGGATTTCAACGTGCCGCTCTCGGACGGGACCGTCCGCGACGAGAGCCGTCTGTGGGCGGCGCTTCCCACGGTGCAGTACCTTTCGGCGCGCGGCGCGGTGGTCATCCTCCTCGCACACCTCGGACGTCCGGACGGCCGACCCGCACGAGAGCTCTCGCTCGCGCCGGTGGCACGGCGCTTTGCCCAGATCTCGGGCCACCTCGTGAGCTTCGTCCCGGACCTCGGCGGCGAACGGACCGTGCGCGCGCTCAGCTCGTCGGTGCCCGGACAGGTGTTCATGCTCGAGAACCTGCGTTTCGACCGGGGTGAGGAATCGAACAGCGGATCGTTCGCCAAGCGTCTCGCCGGGCTCGCCGCCTTTTACGTGAACGACGCCTTTGGCGTTTCGCATCGCGCACACGCATCGGTCTCGGCGATCACGCGCTACCTGCCCGCGTACGCGGGGGAGCTCATGGAGCGGGAGCTCACCGTGCTCTCGCATGTGCGCGAACGCCCCGAATCCCCCTCGGTGGCGCTCATAGGCGGGGCGAAGATCACCACCAAGATCGGGCTCATCAAGGCGCTCGCGAGTCGTTTTGACACGGTGATGCTGGGGGGCGGACTGGCCAACACGGTGCTCTCCGTCCGTGGGTTTGGGGTCGGCGCCTCACTTCTCGAGCGGGGCGCGGCCGGTCCGGCGACGCAGATCGGAAAGCTCAAGAACCTCAAGATGCCGGTCGATGTGCTCGTCGCCGAGGCGGGAAAGCCCGGTTCGCGCGCCCGCGTGGTGCCGATCGCCGGATCGCAACCGTTCGTCATCTGTCGCGGCAAAGAGGCGATCGTGGACATCGGCCCGCGGACGATACTCGCCTATGCGAGCGAGCTTACACGGGCGAAGACGATCGTCTGGAACGGCCCGCTGGGCATTTTTGAGACGCCGCGGTTTTCCCACGGCACGCTCGCGCTCGCCCGCGTGATCGCCGCCCGCTCCCGCGGCCGCGCGCTTGGGGTGGTGGGGGGCGGAGAAACGGTAGAGGCGATGGTCCGCACAGGGATGAGCAAGCACGTCGACCACCTCTCGACCGGCGGCGGCGCGATGCTCGCCGTCCTCGAAGGACGGACGCTCCCCGGCGTGAAGCCGCTCTACGCGGGGAGGGCGGTGCCGAGACCGAAGAAGAAAACCCGCCCGCGCCGCACGGCGTGATCCCACCGCGATCGCTATTTTTAACTCACCACTCATCATTCATCCAATAGATCAATATGTTCAATCTTTCAGACCTTAAGGACAAGAAGGGCGGGGGGCTCGCCCACGCGATCATCGCCGCACTTTTCGCGGTGCTCATCGTGTACCTGATCGTGTTCCTCGGCACGCTCACCCGGAACGAGGTGAAGAAACGGGAGTCGATCGGCAAAGTGCCCGCGGAGCGGCGTACGGTCTCGATCGACGGGTCGGGTAAGGTGGTGGGCGCGCCCGACATCGCGACCGTGGAGCTGGGATTCACCACCGAGCGGCCCGACGTGCAAGGCGCGCTCCAGGAGAACAACACCAAAATGAACCGGCTTAACGATGAGCTTAAAAAGCTCGGCATCGCCCCGGCCGACATCCAGACCACGCGCTACAACGTCTACCCTAACTACGAGTACCCCGCGGACGGCGGCCGTCGCCTCACGAGCTACACCGCCGATCAAGGGGTGACGGTGAAGATCCGCGACCTGGGGCGCATCAGCTTTGTCCTGCAGGCGGCCGGGAACGTGGGGGCGAACCAGGTGTCTGGACTGAATTTCACCATCGAGGACCCTGACAAGATCAGGGCGGAGGCGCGTGAGAAGGCGATCCGGAACGCGGTCGAAAAGGCCAAGGTGCTCGGAGCGCAGCTGGGCATCAATCTCGGTAAGGTGGTGAACTTTAGCGAGAACACGGGTGGATACCCGGTTCCGATCTATGCCTATAAAGAGCTTGGATTGGGTGGCGGCAGCGACGTGGCCGCGCCAAGCATTCAGCCCGGCTCATTGGATGTCACCTCGAACATCGTCCTCACCTTTGAAATTGAATAGGTGATGGCGAAGATCCGGAACATCGAAGCGTGGGAGATCCTCGACTCGCGCGGTAACCCGACCGTGCGCTGTCGGGTGCGCCTCTCGGACGGCTCGCTCGGGATCGCGGCGGTGCCTTCGGGGGCGTCCACCGGCACACACGAGGCGCTTGAGAAACGCGATGGCGGGAAGCGGTACGGGGGCAAAGGGGTCCGCACGGCGGTCGGGAACGTGAACGGGCCCATTGCCGCCGCGCTCCGCGGGATGAACGCCGCCGACCTCGTCGCCGTCGACCGCAAGATGATCGCCAAAGACGGCACGCCGAACAAGCGGCGGTATGGCGCGAACGCGATCCTCGCGGCTTCCCTCGCCTGCGCCCACGCCGCCGCCGCCGCGGCGCGCCAGCCGCTCTATACGTTCCTGAGGAAGAGCTTCAAGCTTCGGGTTTCAGGTTACCAGCTCCCCATCCCCATGATGAACGTCTTGAACGGCGGGGTGCATGCGGGGTGGGCGGTGGACTTCCAGGAGTTCATGATCGTGCCGCTCCAGCGCTCGTTCCCCGAGCGGGTACGATGCGGGGCGGAGGTGTTCCACGCGCTCGCCGGCCTGCTCAAGGAAAAGGGCTATGTCACGCTGAAGGGCGATGAGGGAGGATACGCGCCCGCGCTCGGGGGGAACGAAGCGGCGATGCGGCTCCTCGTCTCCGCCATGCGGAAGGCGGGGTACCGTCCGGGCGCCGAGGTCGCGATCGCGATAGATCCGGCGAGCTCGGAGTTCTACGAACCCAAGTCAGGCCGCTATCTGTTGCGCGCCGACCGGAAGACGCTCACCCCCGCCCGGATGATCTCGCTCTATGAGCGTTGGACCGCGAAGTACCCGCTCATCTCCATCGAGGACGGGCTCGCCGAGGACGACTGGGATAATTGGACCGTACTCACCGAGCGGCTCGGCGCACGGGTCCAGCTCGTGGGCGACGACCTTTTCGTCACGAACGCCGCGCGGCTCCGCGAGGGGATCGCGCGGGGAGCGGGGAACGCGATACTCATCAAGGTGAACCAGATCGGCACGCTCACCGAGACGATGGAGTCCATCGCGCTCGCCCGCCGCGCCGGCTACGCGGTGGTGGTGAGCCACCGCTCGGGGGAGACTGCGGACACCACCATCGCAGACCTTTCGGTTGCGGTCGGGGCAGAGTACATCAAGACCGGTTCGCTCTCGCGTTCCGAGCGGGTTGAGAAGTATAATAGGTTGCTTGAGATTGACCGCGAACTATGAGGAGGAACTTCGCGATTTGCATCGTCGCCCTCGCGCTCGCCCTCGCGGCGGTGCCGGTGGCGGCGCAACGCCCGACCCCGACCGTCTCGTCGGCGGAGGTGGAGGTGGTGACCGCGGCGCAGGTGCCGGGTCTTCGGGCCACCACGGGAACGGCTCCCGGTCGCGTGCGCCTCGTCCTGGATCCCAAGCGCAATCCAGACGGGACCGAATATGCGGTGCGAGAACTCTCGACCGGGGGATGGGTAGACCCCTTTGACGGCGCGCTCCTAAATGTGGCGCTCTGGGGGAACTTCTCCCGGTGGGGAGGCGTGCGGGGCGTGGAAGTGGAGATGGGCCGGTCGGCGGAAACGGCCGCGTTCAGTGCGGTGGCGCGCAACCGTGCGGGGGAAGTGACGGATGCGAGCCCGCCCGCGGCGCTCGGGGGGCTGTACAAGGTGCGGCAGGATTTCTTCTCCTCCGCGCTCATCGGCGTTACGGTGCTTCTCGGGCTCGCGGTGTTCGTCGGGCTCACCTCGCGGGAGCGGCTACGGGAGCGGGGGGCGAAGCGTCATCGCTCGCGGAGATAGTCGGTGGAAAGAGAAAGACCCCTGACGGGGTCTTTCTTCATTCCCGCTCGAGCGACTCCTTGATGAGGCCGAGGGCGAGCTCTCGCTCGATCTTCTTATCCTTAAAATCGGTGAGGTATCGTTTGATGTCGTCTGCCTGTTCGACCGTAAGGTTCTCCGGGAGCACGATCGCGGGGCGCGGGTTCAGGTGCTGTTGTATCTCACGATTCATGATCGTGCGGCGTTTCTTGAGGGGCACTTCTTTCTTCGCCTCATGCGGCGTCTCCTCGATGGTCATGCGGGTATCTCTCGCCGCCTCCAGCAATTCCTGATGATCCTCGATGAGTCGACGTCTGACTTCGTTGAGGTCATCAGGGCTGAGCGGTGCCAGCTCTTGTTCCGTTAACGCGAGCGGCGTTCCGGTCACCCCATCGGGGGGCAAGTTCATGAGGTACGCGCGCGTTTCTTCGGGCCCCGCGTTTTTGAATTTCTTCAATGTCTCCCGAAATGTATCCACCGCGGGTCGATTCTGGAGAGTGAAACGGATCCGTTCTTCCTGAAGTGCGGCAAGTCGGCGGTCGATTTCCGTGAGCAAAGTCTCGTTTTTCTCACGCGTTTCCGTTTCCCCGATAAGTTCGTCCATCTCCTTAATGAGTTCTGCCCGGTATCGCCCGATGGTCTCGAATGAAAGCGTGATCGTCTCCTTGCCGATAAGCCCAGAGAGGGTATTCACGATCACCTCATTTGAGGCCGTTTCGAGTTTTTGTTTGATTTCGCGGTAGTCGGAGAGCTGTTCTGCTCGCGCGTTTCGGCGCATACCTCTCCTGCGGGAGGCGAGCGCCGACTCGATCCGTTCAAGAATTTTCGGATCATCGGGGATCGGTTCGAGTTCGATTGCTTGTTTCGGGATTTCAGGCCCGACTTGTCCCGATTTTTCCTTACGCGCCTCCTGCTTCTGCTTCGGTTTTTGTTCCGTCTTGGCAGGGAGGAGCGCATCGATCTCGTTCAAGAGTTCGCCTATGTTCTCGGTGAACGCGGCCCGGACGTCTTTGGCCAGCCGCTCGTCCGTGAGTCGACCGGCTTCCTCACGGGTGAGCGCGGTCGAGGGGAAATCCTCGGAAATCGCCCGCAGGAACTGCATCGGCATCATTTTCTGGTCGGTGAGGCGCTTGAGCTTTAATGCGATATCTTGCCGTTCTCTGCGTAGCCAGCCATCATCCTTCGATGATCGTATCTGGGCCGAGAGCGCATCTTTGGCGGCATCGAGCGCGCCGACCACGCGGTCACGGATCGCTTCGGAGGACTCACCCCTCTCCTCCGGTTTTTTCTCCGGCGGTGGGGTCGGTGCGGTGGCTGTCGTCTCAACGGGGACGACGACCGGTTCAGCCCTGCCCTCAAGCCGTGCTTTCGTTTGGGGCGAGAACGTATCGGCCGCCCCCTCGGGATCTGGCCCTAAGAGCGCGCGCTCCTTTTCCTTGACCGCATCGATGAGGAGATCAAAGAATTGAAGGTACTTCTTCCGCGCCTCTTCGGCGCGGCCGGTGGTGAAGAGATAGGGGACCGCCTCCTCCGGTTTCCAACCCGCCTCGGGAAGGATTTGGGTAAGCGCGGTTTCGAGGTCCGCCCGTGCAAGGCGGTCGCGGGCGTCTTCGAGCGTCCGCACGTCGGCGCCGCGCACGTACCCGGGCTTCTCCATGTCCGCGGTGAATTCGGCGATGCGTTCCGGGGTGAGGAGCTCCTTCCCGTGCTGGACGATGTCGGTCACGACCGTGTTCGCATAGTCCTCATGCACCTCGCGGTCCTCGAAGGATTCTTCATCGGTCGATCTGGTCGCCTCGGCGGCCGCCACGCCGGCGGCTCCGGCGACGATCACCGTGGGTACGATACCGTCGGCCTTCTCTGCCGGTTTTTCCTCGGGGAGGGTGAATGTGCCGCGCCGCGTCTCCTGCATCGCCTGCCAGACGGCGTTCATGTTCCAGGGGAGTTCACCGCGTTTCATGCGGTCGTACTCCTCTTTGGCGGGGAGGCGTTCTATCTCATAGAGCTTCTCGCGGTCGTCCTCCTTGAGCTTGTCGTAGTCTCCCGCTTTCGCGAGTTTGCGGTAGAGCGTCTTTTCCTCCTGGTCCTCCATCGGTCGGGCGGCGAGCGTATCCCAGAGCTTCTGAAGCTGGCCACGAATCTCCGCGGGAGTCCCTTGGACCTTCATCTGTTCGGGGGGAGGTTTCTTTTGCTCCGGTTTCCCCGGGGAGAGCTCCCCGACCTTCATCGTCGCTCCCTTGAGCGCGTTCTCGATCCGGTTGAGCGTCCGGTTGAGCGTTCCCGTCGGTCCGGCCATCCGTTCCCGCATCTTCTTCGCCTTCGCGAGTTCTTCGGGGGAGAGGAGCATCGTCTTCCCGTCGTCCAAGAGGAGCCCGTCGGTCTCGAGTTTCGCGAGCCGTGCCGTCTCCGCCTCCTGCTCCGCATCGGAAAGTCGTCGGGTCTCCTCTATCACCCGGAGCGCCTCCTCTATTTTCTGCCGTGAGTCTGGGCCCCGCTCCTCTTCGAGGGTGCGTATGCCCTCCTGCGTATCCCGATCCTCGAGCGCACCCAACGGGAGCTCAAAGTCGCCTTTCGGGGGCTGCGGTTCAGGAGTTGCCCCGTTCATAGATGAGTGACTTGAGGTACTCGTACGCCTTGCCGACGCGCTCGGCGTCGGTTCGCGCGATGATGTCGCGGATGAGTTGATCGGTGTCAAGCCGTATCGCACGCATCTCCGCGGCGAATATTTTGTAGGCGGCGGCGACCTCCTGGAGCGCCTGCAACGCGATTGGCTGCGGCATAGGATTCCTATACACTATACCTCTATGCCCAAAAGCGGAAGCGGCAGACCCAAGCCGGTCGTGCTCATCGTGATCGACGGCTGGGGCGTGGCCCCGGACTCCGAGGGGAATGCGATCACTCGCGCGAGGACGCCCAACATGAACCGACTTATCACCGGGTACCCCGCGATGACGCTCTTCGCATCTTCATCCGAGGTCGGATTGAATTGGGGTGAGATGGGAAATTCGGAGGTAGGACACCTGAACGTCGGCGCCGGGCGCGTGTACTATCAGACGCTCCCGCGAATCAACAAGGACATCGCCGATGGTTCGTTCTTCGAGAACCAGGTGTTCCGTGATGCGATTGCGCACGTGCGTGAGCACCGCTCCAAGCTCCACCTCCTCGGGCTCGTCTCCCCGGGCGGGGTGCATGCGCACCAGGAGCACCTTTGGAAGCTCCTCGAACTCGCGGCGAAGGAGAAGATCAAGGATACCTACGTGCACGCCATATTGGACGGCCGCGACGCGATCTACAACACGGGGGTCGATTTCATCGGGAAGACCATCGAGGTGATGAAGCGGCTTAAGGTGGGAAAGATCGCTTCGCTCGTCGGCAGGTACTACGCCATGGACCGCGACAACCGCTGGGACCGCGTTGAGAAGGCGTACCGGATGCTCGTCGAAGGGATCGGCGAACAGGCGACCGATCCCCTCGCGGCGATCAAGGCGAACTACGAAAAAAAAATCTACGATGAGGAATTCCCCCCGACGATCATCACCGAAAAGGGGAAACCCATCGCCACCATCGGAGCGAATGACGCGGTCATCTGCTTCAACTTCCGCGAGGACCGCGCGCGCGAGCTCACCGCCGCCTTCGTCTTGGAACAGTTCGAACGCTTTCCGCGTACCTACGAGCCGGGCATCTACTTCGCGACCATGACCGAGTACGAAAAGGGGCTCCCCACGCGCGTCGCCTATCCACCCGACATCATCGTGGACTGCCTCGCCAAGGTCGTCTCCGACTCCGGCCTGTTTCAGCTCCACGTGGCGGAGACCGAGAAGTATGCGCATGTCACGTTTTTTCTGAACGGCCAGCGGGAAGATGCGTTCCCCAACGAGGAACGGATCCTCGTCCCGTCGCCGCGGGTGCCCAGCTACGATCAAAAGCCGGAGATGTCCTCTCGCGAGATCACCGCCAAGGTGGTCAAGGCGATCCAGGACAACACCTATGACCTCGTCGTGCTGAACTTCGCGAGCCCGGACATGGTGGGGCATACGGGGAATCTGGAGGCGACGGTGAAGGCGGTCGAATCGGTTGACGATTGCATCGGGAAGATCGCGGATGTCGCGCTCGCCCGAGAGGGGATGGTCTTCATCACCGCCGATCACGGGAACGCGGAAGAGGTGCGGAACCTTCAGACCGGGGACGTGGACAAGGAACACTCGACCAATCCGGTCCCGTTCATCATCGTCGGGAAACCGTACGAGGGCCAGCGGATGGGGCTCCCCGAGGGAGTGGGGGCCGACCTCTCCATCGTGCCCCCGGTGGGCGTCTTAGGCGATGTGGCGCCTACCATACTTAAAGTGATGGGAATCGCACAGCCGGCCGAGATGACCGGGAGGCCGCTCATCTAGCCGATCGCTATGCGCCGCAAAGGATTCACGCTCATCGAACTGCTCACCGTCATCACCATCATCGGCATCCTCTCGACGGTGGCCACGGTGAACTACACGAGCGCGCGCGCCAAGGCGCGCGACGGCAAGCGGTTGGGCGATCTTGAGGTCCTCCGTAAGGGGCTCGAGCTCTACGTGAACGATTTCGGCGGGTATCCGGCCGATGGGGTCCCGGGGGACGGCGGCATCATCCTCGGTGAGGACGGAGGCACCATGCTCATCGATGAGGGCTGGGCCGATCACAATAGTCCCGTCTACATCGAGCGCGTCCCGCCGAACCCGGGTCCGTACGGCGCCCCGTACGTCTACCGCTCTCTGAACGCCGACGGTTCGCCGTGCGACCGCACCCCGTGCGCCGCATACTCGCTCGAATTTTATCTCGAGACCGATATCGCGGGCATCGAGGCGGGTCCTTACACCCAGTCGCCCGAAGGGGTGAAGCCGGCGCCGCCGGTGGTCGCAGAATCGATCCTCTCGCGGGTGACCCTCGCGCCGGGGCTCGCGGCCGCCAACCGTTTCCGGCCCGTGGTCGAGGCGGTGGACGCCGCCCGGAGCGTTACCATCGACAACCCGACGGTGGAGGCGGCGGCGCAGACGGTGGTCGCGCCCGTCTCGACCGCGGCCGTGGTCGCCACCACCGCCACCGCGATCACGGTCTCCCAGGTGGGCGCGTACCTTTACCTCGTCTTCACCCAACCGTTCCTCCTTCTCCGGAAGCGGCGGGAGTTCTCGTGGGGGATCGCCTACAACTCACAGACCAAGCTCCCCGTGGATCTCGCCATAGTCCGGCTCATCGAGGAGGGGACCAAGCGGCTCGTGCAGACCCGGGTCACCGACCGGCAGGGCCGCCTGTTCTTTTTCGCGCCCGCGGGGAGCTACCGGATAGAGGTGACCAAACCGGGATTCGCGTTCCCGGCGACGACGCTCGGACGCGCCAAGGAGGACGGCTCCTACGGCAACCTGTATTACGGGGGACGGATCGTGGTGGGAACCGACGGAGCGGCGGTGAATCCCTCCATCCCGCTCGATCCCGCCGGGGTGGAGGTGAGCGATGCGGACGCGGTCAAACGCTTCCTTCGGGGCAAGTGGAAGCACGGGGTGGCGCTCTCCGGTTTCTTCCTCACGCTCGGTTCCTTCATCGCCAAGCCCGGGGTGTTCTTGGGCGCGCTCATGGCGGTGCACGTCATCCTCTACGTCCTCATGCGGCGCCTCGCGTACCCGCGTCAGCCGGCACAGTGGGGGGTGGTGGCCGATGAGCGGGATGGGAATCCTATCGCGCACGCGGTCATCCGGCTCTTCACCCTTCCGTACCATAAGCTCGTCGAGACCCGGGTCGCCGACCGGCACGGACGGTATAATTTCATGGTCGGGAAGAACCTTTATTATGTGACCGCGACGCATCCCGGGTATTGGAAGACCGAATCGTTCCCGCTCGACCTTCGGGGCACCGACCGGCCGCAGGTGATCGCCGCACCGGTGAATCTCCGCCCGCTCTCCGAGCCCGCAGAAGTGGACGGCCGGCCGTCCGCATAGTACCCTCCTCTTCTTCCTATGCCGCTCATCATCTGGGTCATCCTCGGCTCGCTCACGGGGAGCCTCGTCGCGCTCGGCCTCGCATACCTTTTCCTCTACCGCATCCCGTGGACGCATCATCATGCGCGGATGCTCGTGAGCTTCGCCGCCGGCGTGATGCTCACCGTCGCTTTCCTCGACCTCATCCCCGAGAGTTTCGAATCCTCCGCGCTTTCGCCTGAAACGGCGCTCCTCTGGGTCTTCGGGGGATTCCTGTTCTTTTTCGTCGTTGAGAAGGTGCTCCTGCTCTACCACTGCCACGACGAGCACTGCGGCGTGCACACCTCGCGCTCACTCGTGATCACGGGCGATACGATACACAATCTCCTGGACGGCATCGCGATCGCCGTCGCGTTCTTGGTCGACGTGCGGCTCGGCATCGTCACGGCCTTCGCCATCGCGCTCCACGAGATCCCCCAGGAGATCGGGGACCTCGCGGTGCTCACCGCGGGCGGGATGCCACGGCGGAAGGCACTCGTGGTGAACGCGTTATCCGGCGCCGTTTCTGTGGTCGGCGCTCTCGCCGCATATTTCTTCTTCCAGACCGTCGAAGCGCTCGTGCCCGCACTCCTCGCCTTCACGGGGGGCGCGTTCCTTTACGTGGTCGCCGCCGACCTTATCCCCGAGATCCATCTCGAGCGGCGCCGGTGGCACATGGTGCTCCAGGCGATCATCTTTTTCATCGGAGCCCTCGTCATGTTCCTCGTGGGCCGCATCGCGCACGCGTAGCGATGGACGCACGGCTCTTTACGCTTATTCACGGGTTCGCGGTGGCCGCCGCGCAGGATGGCATCTTCGTGTTCCTCGCGAGCGGTCTCATCTGGGCGATGGGTGCCGCACTCATCATCTTCCTCCTCGTCCGGCGCGCCCAGCGGCTCATCCCGACCCTTTCCGCGCTCGGGGCCGCGCTCGTCGCATGGTCGGTGAACCAGGTGATCGGTGAGATCCATTTCCGAGTTCGCCCGTTCGTCGAGCTCGCGGGGGTGCGTCCGCTCATCGAGGTCTCCCCGCTCATGAAATCGTTTCCCTCCGATCACGCGGTGATCGCGTGGGCGCTCGCGGTCTCCGTTTTCCTGTGGAACCGGCGATGGGGGGGTGCGCTGATCGTTGCCGCCGCGCTCATCGCGCTCGGTCGGGTGCTCGTGGGCGTGCATTACCCTTCGGACGTCGCGGCAGGTGCGGCCATCGGTGCCGCGGTCGCGGTCGTTGTCCACTACGCGATTCACAGATCGCTCCCCCTGCGCTACCGTCGGTAGGTATGAAGCGGCTCGTCGCACGCATCGTCGCCGTGCTCGTCATCATCTCGCTCTCGCTCGCCTCCTGGGAGCTCTATTTCCGGAAACCCGCGGCCGACGCGGTGACCCGGCCGCTCTCGGTCACCGATGAGACCACCATTCGCGAGCTCGCCTCCGCGCTCAAGGAGGCGAGCGTCATCTCCTCGGCCACCCTCTTCTCGATCGTCGCGAAGCTCTCGGGGGAAGCACAGAACCTCCGGCCGGGGGTGTTCCTCTTCAAGGAGGGGATGTCGGTCGATGATGTGCTCAAAGTGCTGAACCTCATAGGGCGGGGGGAGCAGACGGTCACCATCCCCGAGGGGATGAACCTGCGTCAGATCGCCGAACGGCTCGTCTCCACGGGGGTGCTCAAAGGTACCGACGAGCTCTTTGCGGTCACCGGCGCTCCCCTTGGCGAGGCGTCCATCGACCCCTCGCTCATCGCCGAATTCCCGTTCCTCGCGGACAAGCCCACAGCGGTCGGGCTCGAAGGGTACCTCTTCCCCGACACGTACCGTTTTTTTGAACAGTCCACCGCGCTCGAGGTGGTGCGGCGCATGCTCCTGACCTACCGTATGAAGACCGAAGGGAAAACGGTGACCCACGAGGTGCTCACCCTCGCCTCCATTCTTGAAAAGGAGGTGGCGACCGTGGAAGACCGGAAGCTCGTTGCCGACCTCCTCACCCGTCGGCTACAGGTGGGGATGCCGCTCCAGGTGGATTCATCGGTGAACTACGTGACCGGCAAGAGCGTCCCGTCGGTATCGAATGACGACCTCGCCGCCGATTCCCGCTACAACACCTATACGTATAAAGGACTTCCGCCCGGGCCGATCAGTTCGCCGGGACTCTCCTCCATCGAGGCGGCGCTCGCGCCTACACCGAACGGGTACTGGTACTTCCTCACGACCAAAGACGGCACGGTCATCTATTCGCGTACCGCCGAACAGCACGGGGTCGCGAAAGCAAAGTACCTCCGATGAGACGCGCCATTGCACTGTCCCTCGCCATCATCCTGCTTCTCGCGGCGCGTCCGACACGTGCAAACAGCTTCCCGTCGTTCGAGCAGACCGTCGGGGTGGGCGCGGACTCCACGCTCACGGTGCGTGAGCGTGTGAGGGTCGAGTTCATTGAGGCGCGGCATGGCATCTTCAGGGACCTCCCCGTGCGCTACCGGACCGAAGCGGGGAACCCGTTCTCGCTCCGGGTCGAGGTGATCTCGGTCACCCGGAACGGCGCACCGGAACCGTTCACGGAGGAGCGCGCCGGTGATCGCCTGCGACTGCGCATCGGGGACCCGGATGCGTATGTGACGGGCGTGCAGGAGTACGCGATCGAGTATTCGGTGCGCCGCGCGCTACTCTATTTCGATGATCACGACGAGCTGTATTGGAACGTCGTGACCGAACCGTGGGGCGACCTCGGCTGGCCCGCGCGCGTCCAATCCACCGTGCTCATCACGGGCGTCGCGGCGGATGACCTGCGCACGCGGTGCTTTATCGGCATCGGGGTCGGCGCGCCCGAGGGGTGCGACACCGTGCGCGGGCAGGGGAGCGCCCGTTTCACCGCAGTGGGCGCACCGCTCACCATCGTTGTCGGCTGGCCGACCGGGCTCGTGCGTGCGCCCTCGGTGCTCTCGCGCGTGGGCGACTGGATCGCCGACAATTGGATCGTGTTCCTGCCGGTCGTCGTCTTCGCGTTCCTCTTCCGCCGCTGGTATCGCACCGGCAAGGAGCCCGAGCGGAAAGGCCCGCTCGTGGTCCAGTATGAGCCCCCCGCCGCCGCGCATCCGGCCGAATTGGGCGTGCTCTTCGACCAGAAGGCGGACGTGCGCGACGTGACCGCCACCATCGTGCACCTCGCGGTCAAGGGATACCTCGTGATCCATGAGGAAGACAAACGCACATACGCCTTCGAGCTCACGAAGGGCTATGACACCGACCCGACGCTCACCTCCTATGAGCGCGACATCCTGAACGGGCTCTTCACGGTGGCCGCACCCGGGGAAAAGGTCGCGCTCTCCTCACTCGAGCGGAAGTTCCATGTGACGATGAAGGCGGCGCGCGATGACATTGAGAAGGCGTGCGTGGAGCGCGGCTGGTTCACGAGGCGCCCGAGCGCGGTGCGCGCGGCCTACTTCGGCGTGGGGACGGTCGTTCTCGGAATCCTCTTTTGGGTGCTCGGCGGAGCGGTGTTCTCGGGCCCGGTCTCCCTCGCGTCAGCCGTGATCACTGTGGTCTGCATCTTCGGGTTCGGGTATTTCATGCCGTCGCGCACGCGCGCTGGGGCCGATGCGTATGCGGAGGCGCTCGGGTTCAGGGAGTACCTCGCCAAGGCGGAAAAATACCGGCTCCAGTGGGAAGAGAAGGAACGGATTTTTGAGAAGTACCTCCCGTTCGCGATGGTGTTCGGGGTCGTGGATAAGTGGGCGCGCGCCTTTGAGGGGTTGAACCTCGAGCCGCCGGACTGGTATCGCGGCTCCGGTCTCCATGCGTTCGCCCCGCTGTATTTTGCGAACTCCCTTATGTCAGCGACCTCCACGATGGAGCGATCGCTCGCGACCTCGCCCTCCTCCCGGAGCGGCGGCGGATTCGGCGGAGGCGGGGGGGGCGGCGGCGGATTCGGCGGAGGCGGCGGCGGTTCGTGGTAACATATCCTCCCTATGCCTATTCCTCGCTCCGCCTCACCGGCGCCGCCCGAGACCACACTCCCACCCGCGCCACCGGCCCCACCCCTCATGCCCATGGCGCCTGCCCCGCCCACGCTTCCGCCGGGGGTTCCGGCAGGCGCGCCACCGGGGCGCTCCGCGCCGCCTACGGGAGGCGGCAGACGTCCGTGGCTCGTGCCGCTCGCGCTCTTGGCGCTCGTCGTCATCGTGGTCGCGTGGATCGTGTTCTCCCGATAGGCCGCCCATGAAAAACTATTCGAGAAAGACCAATCGGAGCATCACCCGCTTTCGCACGCCGGCGACCTTCCGTGTGCGCGCCGCGTTCTCGATAGGGAAGGCCCGCACAAATCGCGACCGCGGCGCTCCGCGTCCGCGCACACAGTCATGATGTCGCGTCGCACGATCGTGAAGTCCATTGCCCTCATCCTCATTTTGGGGATCGCGGGAGCGTATTGGTATTACGCAGAGCGGCGGTCAAGCCCGCTTGAGGAGGTTCAGCGAGAGGTGCAGAAGATCGTTGACCCGGTGCTCTCTCCGACCTTGGGAGACCTCGCGCCCGCCCTCATCACGGTTCCAGAGGAGCTCCGTTCCGGCGTGTTCGCGTCACCTCGCTCCGTTACGGTGCCCGAGGGCTGGGGGGTGAAGCTCTTCGCCACGGGACTCGGCAAGGCGCGCTTCATGGCATGGGACGAAGGGGCGAAGACGCTCTATGTCACCGTTCGCGATCGCGGGGAGGTTGTCGCGCTTCCTGATGCCGATGGCGACCGTGCGGCTGATCGCGCGGTGGTGAGAGCCCGCGGCCTCACGAACCCCAACGGCATCGCCGTCGGTGATGCGGGGATACTCGTGGCCGACACGGACCATCTCGTACGGCTTAACGAAACCGGTACCGAGGTCGAGCGGCTCGCGCGGCTCCCCTACCGCGGGGACCACTACACCCGCACCATCCTCATAGACCCTCACGACGCAAGTCTCGTCTACGTCTCGGTCGGTTCCACCTGCAACGCGTGCCAGGACTCGCCCCAGCACGCCGCGATCCTCACCTACCGGATCGGCGGCGAGCGGAGCGAACCACGGCTCTACGCGCGCGGACTACGCAATTCGGTGGGCATGACCTGGCGGCCCGGGACCGACGAACTGTGGGCGACCGATAACGGTCGTGATTGGCTGGGCGACGACCTCCCTCCGGATGAGGTGAACATCGTGCGCCCGGGGGGCGACTACGGATGGCCCTACTGTTACGGGAACCGGGCGCCTGACCCCGACTACGGGAGCGTTGACCGCTGTCTGGAGACCGTTCCGGCGACCATCGAACTCCCCGCGCATTCGGCCGCCCTCGGGCTCCGTTTCTACGAAAAGCGGACCGAGAGCGAAGCGGCACGCGCGCTCCACGGCTCGCTCTTAATCGCGTACCACGGGTCGTGGAACCGGAGCGTGCCGACCGGCTATAAGGTGGTGCGCGCGGTCGAGCGGGGAGGGCGCTGGGAGGTCTCCGACTTCATGACCGGGTTCCACGACGGAAAGGCGCCCTGGGCGCGGCCGGTGGACGTGCTCGAGGGGCCCGCGGGCGAACTCTACGTCTCCGACGACCTCTCCGGTTCTATCTTTGTGCTCACCCCACCCTGACCTATGCGACGACTGTTCGTTCCCCTCACGATGCTCGCGCTCCTGGGCGGCGCGTGCACGAGCGCTCCTTCTTCCCCCGTCTCACCAGTAACCGCGCCCCCGGCGCCACCCTCCATGCAGACCTGGAATTCACCGACCGTGCTCCCTGAAGCCGAACGGCTCGGAAAACGAGCCACCATCGAGACCCCCAAGGGGACCATCGTGATCGAACTCCTCGGCGATGAGGCGCCGCTCACGGTCTCAAACTTCATTACTCTCGCAAAGGGGGGATTTTACGATGGGCTCACCTTCCACCGAGTGGTTCCCGGATTCGTCATCCAGGGCGGCGACCCCAACGGGAACGGGACCGGCGGGCCGGGGTACCGGTTTAAGGACGAACCGCTCAAACGCGCCTACAAACCCGGGACGCTCGCGATGGCGAACTCCGGCCCAAACACGAACGGCTCGCAGTTCTTCATCGTGCTCCCGGGCGGCGAGGGGAACCTCGGGCCGCTCTACACGATCTTCGGCGAGGTGGTGGAGGGCATGGAGGTCGTGGGGAAGATCGTGAAGGGGGACGTGATGACCAAGGTCTCGATCGGGGAGGTGCGGTGAATCTTTGCGTTTTGTTCGAAAATTTGATACTTTTCACTCATCATAATACTTATCCACACGTCACTCATTAACTATGGCAAAGATGACGAAGAGTCAGCAGGTGGCCGCGATGGCCGACGCGACCGGGATGTCCAAGAAGGACGTTTCCATGTTCATGGAGAAGATGGTCGATCTCGCGCTCCGCGAGGTGAAGAAGAGCGGCCAGTTTGTGATCCCCGGGTTGGGCAAACTCGTGAAGGTTCACCGTAAGGAACGGATGGGGCGGAACCCCGCGACCGGCGCCTCCATAAAGATCCCGGCGAAAACCGTGGTGAAGTTCCGGGTCGCCAAGCAGGCAAAGGACGCGGTCCTCTAACCGGCACCGTGGAATGAAGCACCCCCGCCCAAGGGCGGGGGTGCTTCATTTTTCTCTAGGAGTACGGTACGGTAAATGCCGTTCAATCGTCCTATGAGACCTGCTTTTAGCGTCGCCTTGTTCCTGTTACCGCTCGCGTTTGCGTCCGCGGTCTCTGCAGAGATCTCCGGAAAGGTCTGGGACGGGGGCGCAACGAGCCCGCTCGCCTCGCTCGCCGAGAACTGGTCGGGCGATGCGCTCCCGGTCTCCGGTGATCCGATCACGTTCCCCCTGGGCTCGGATGCGGACTGGGACCTCGCCGCGGTGAGCCCGTCGTCGATCGCTTCAAGCGGGACCGTGACGCTCGTCTCACCGCTCACCACCGGCGCGCTCACGCTCTCGGGCGGAAGTCTCGTGTTGGGGAGCCAGCCGGTCACCGTCTCGGGCGACGTGCGGCTCTCGGGAGGTGTGCTTAAGGCCGGCTCGGCCACGGTGAACGTCGGCGGCGACTGGAAGTTCTCGGGCGGGACCGCCGAGCTCGGCGGAAGCACCGTCACCTTCACCGGCGGAGGGGAGAAACAGATCGTTTCGGCGGGGAACGCGTTCGGTAACGTCGTGATGAACGCCTCGGGCGGTACGCTCGGTTTTGAAGGCGGGTTCATCTCACAGGGGACCTTCTCGGTGCTCTCCGGGTCTGTGCGACTCGGTTCGGCGACGATGCGCGTCTACGGGGGACTGACCGTTACCGGTGGTACCCTCGTCCTCCAAAAGGGTACCCTCGCGCTCTCGGGGAGCGTTGGCGCTCCGCTCACCGTGAACGGCGGGAGCTTTGACGCGGGGGAATCCACGGTACGCTATGAACCGACGAGCGGGGGGGTCGCGGTGGGCGCGCTTCGCTATGCGAACCTCGAACTTACGGGTGCGGCCGCTTTCACCTTGACCGGTGAGACCTGGGTGGGCGGCACGCTCGTTATCGCCGAAGGTGCGACCCTTGTTCTCTCGGGGGCGACCCTCTCGGTCCCCTCGGGGAAGCTCAAGAATTTCGGCACGATATTTTCTGACGGTACCGTACGCTCGCCGGCAACGATCGTGTTCTCGGGAGAGACCAGCGCCGCCGTCTCCGGCGATATTTCCGCCTCGGGCAGGGTCATACTCACGCTCACCGACGGGAACGCGAACCGGAAGGGCTCCCAGCAAGAGACCGCGACGGGGATCACGGTGACCACGCTCTCGGGGGACCAGGAGGTCGTGACCGCGACCGAGACCGACATGGCGAGCGGGGTGTTTACGAGCGCGCCGCTCATCGTGCACCAGGGCGCGGCGGTACAGGGGAACGGACAGATCGAGGTAGGCCAGGACGATATCATTTTTGCCACCTACATCGATCCGACCGACCCCACTGACGTCGCCCGAGCAGATCTGCGGGCGAAGTTCGGCACAAAGGTCGAGTCGGGCGCGCCGCAGATAGTGGCCGGTCCGCAGGTGACCGGATTTGTCGCGCGTACTTCGAACGAGGGGACCACCTACTCCGCGCGGTTCGTGTGGAAGACCGATGCGCTCGCCACCTCTTCGGTCCGAGTCACCGCGGATTCGCTTACTTCGCCCCTCTCCGGCGGGAGCCTCGGCGGCACGCGCGCACACGAGGTGGCCATCGAGGGCCTCCGCCGCGGGGTCACCTACCGCTACACCGTCACCTCGGTGACCGCCGATGGGAGGTCGGTGACGAGCGCCGAAAAGCGTTTCGTGGTGATCGCTCCCGGCGACCGGGTCAAGTCCTCGGACGCTTCGGCGGTGTACTGGTACCTGAACGACAAGCGCAACGTGTTCCCTGATTTTTCAGCGTACGACTCGTGGTTCCCGGACTTTGGCGGCGTGGTCACGGTTCCCGCCGGACAGCTGGCGGACACTCCGCTCGGGAAGATCGTCCCCGTGCGCGCGGGTACCTTCCTCGTGAAGATCCAGTCCGACCCCAAGGTCTACGCGGTCGAGCCGTTGGGCACGCTCCGCTGGGTGCCCACCGAGGAGCACGCGCGGGAACTCTTCGGGAAGGACTGGGCGCGCCGCGTCCGGGACATCGATGTCTCGCAGTTCGTGGGCTACCGGCTCGGACGCGTCCTTGAGGCCAATGAAATACCGGAAGGGTTCGTGTACCGCGTGGGGAACGATGAGCGTTATGCGTTCGCGGGTGGCGCGGCGCGTGAACTCACCGATGCGGCTGCGGCGGCAAACGGGGTGGACGCCCGCTTCGTGAGCGACGTGAAGCCCGCCCTCGCGTCACGCCTCCAATCCGGCGCCCGGTTCCTCGGCTACGCGCCCGACCTCAATAAGATCCTCTCCGACGGGACCGTCTCCGTCGTCGCACCGGCATGGGAAACGAAGCGCTGAACACGCCGAAAGCGCGCGACCGGAGCGGGCTCCTGCGGCTCATCGGGGTCGGGTGCGCCATCGCCGCCATCGCCGTGGCGGCGTTCCTTACGCGCTCCCTTCCTGCCACGGTGAATGACTCGAGTCCGACGCCCCCGCCCGAGGAGGACACTGCGGTCTCCCTGCACGTCCCGCTCCCCGAGGAGGTCCGCGGGATCTACATCTCCTCCCCCTCGGCGGGAAGCGCCGCGTACGGAAAGCTCATCGCGCTCGCGGTCGAGCGAGGATTGAACGCGCTGGTCGTGGATGTCAAGGACCATGACGGCGCCATTTCGTTCGTGCCCGAGGATGCCGAACTCGCGCCCTACGTCGCCAAGACCCCTGCCTATGACCTCGATACGGTGGTCGCCGCGGCGCACAAGGCGGGGCTCTACCTTATCGCGCGTATCTCGACCTTCCAGGACACCGTCTATGCGGAGCGGCATCCCGACCGGGCGCTCCAGCGCGCGGGCGGATCCCTTTGGCGCGATCGCCGCGGTCTCGCGTGGGTAGACCCGGCTTCGATCGACGCGTGGCGTTACAACGTCTCACTCTCACGCGAGGCCCACCGGCGCGGGTTCGACGAGATTCAGTTCGACTACATCCGGTTCGCCACCGACGGGGACCTCAAAGCGATTCGGTACCCGGTACATGACCGGAGCGAGAGTTTCCGATCGGTCATCGGTCGCTTTTTTGCCTATCTCGATCACGAGCTCCGTGCGGAGGGCGTCCCGATCTCGGCGGATCTTTTTGGGTTCACCACCTGGCACCAGTCGGACCTCGGGATCGGGCAGTGGCTCGCCGACGGGCTCGCGCATTTCGACCACATCTCGCCCATGGTGTATCCTTCACACTATCCAAGCGGGACGCTCTCACTCCAGAATCCGGCCGCGCACCCCTACGAGATCGTCCACGACTCGATGGGTAAGGCCAATGAGGTGGTCGCCGAACTCAAGGGAGGGGAGACCCCCGCCGCGCATGTCGGCACGCTCCGTCCGTGGCTTCAGGCATTCGATCTGGGCGCCGTCTATACCACTCAAATGGTGATGGCGCAGGTGCGCGCCGCGCGCGAGAACGGGAACAGCGGGTTCCTGTTCTGGAACGCCAAGAACACCTACCAAACCTTACCGTACTTCGAATAGTCCTTCTTTCCTAACGTATGCGTTACGCCGGATTCCTCCGCAGGCTCGCCGCGGCGCTCATCGACGAGATGCTCGTGGGCATCGCTGCCGCCGCGATCTCCTCCGCGACGGTCTTCACGTTCCTCATCGAAGCCCGCCCGGGCACCGATCCGCTCACGGCCACCGCGCTCCCGTTCGGGCTCATCGCCATCGCCCTCGCGGTCATCTACTTCACCTTCCTCGACGGCCGCTACGGGGTCACGGTAGGCAAGCGGCTCATGAACCTCAAGCTCATCCGCTACGCCCAACCGAATCGCGACGGGATCGGATTCCTCCACGCGCTCGGTCGTCTCGCGGTCGGCGGCGTGCTCCGGGGTCTCTTCAACATCTCGTTCCTTTGGGCGCTCCTCGATCCAAAGCGCCGGGCGATCCATGACCGCGTCTTCGGCACCCTCGTCGTCTACGACCCCGCGGGTTCCTTTAAACCGTTCGACCCCGATCGCTTTCCCCCGACCCCGCGGCAGACGGCGTGGTTCGTCGCGCTTCTCATCCTCTCGATCGTCGCGTACCTCCTGAATCGCGTCTTCGGGGTGCCTTTGCCGCAATAGCCCGCATGTCCCCGCGCCGGAGACAACGGGCCACGCGCGAGTCGGTTCGCCTCTCGGCGTCGATGTTCTATAAGTACCTCCGCTGTCCGCACTGGGTGTACTGGGACGTCCATGGGGATCAGAAGGAGCAGGCCCCGGTGAGCTCCCTCATGGAGCGGATCTGGCGACACGGGATAGTGCACGAGGAGAAGGCGATGAAAGCCCGGTATCCGGGCGCAGTGGAAATCCCCGAGTATGGGGACAGCGATGAGCTGTTCACCCGCACCGTTCAAGCGATGGCCGCAGGCGCGCGCTCCATCCAGCACGGCCGTCTCATAGACGGGAGGTGGATCGGCATCCCCGACGTGCTCGTACGCGAGGAGTTGCCTGCCGGCCGACGCTCGCGGTTCGGAAGCTGGATCTACGTCCCGCACGACATTAAGTCCGCGCACATCAAAGACCCTGATAAGGACATCCGCGCCGAGTACAAGTTCCAGCTCGCCTTTTATGCGCTCATCCTGGAGAAAATCCAGGGCGTGCGCCCGGAGTACGGATATATCGTGGATGCGGCTTTCGAACCGCACGCGGTGCGGATGAACGAGGTCATGGATGCGTTCCACCTCACGCTCCGGGACATCGAGAAGATCATGTCCGGGCACAAGCCCCCGCCGTTCCTCGCATCCGCCTGCAAGGAATCGCCGTGGTTCGCCCTCTGCAAGCGGGAGGCGATGGAGTGCGACGACGTCTGCCTCATCTACAAGATCCGCCGCGCCGAGCACGCCAAGCTCTATGAGGCCGGGATCCGCACGGTCACGGAGCTCGCGAACATGGACCTCGACACGCTCGAGGCTGCGGTCACGGACATGAGCCGGCGGAAGCTTGAGGCGATCCAGCGTCAGGCGCGGGCGCTCTACGAGAAGAAGGTGATCGTCATCCAATCCCCGTCGTTTCCGGTCGCCTCGACCGAAGTGTACTTCGATATCGAGGGGGATCCCCTCCGCCGGCTGGAGTACCTCTTTGGGCTCTTGGTCGTGTCAGGAAAAGGCGGATCCGCCCCCGGCGGAAAGGGCCCGCGCGCCCGGGGGACCTACCATCGCTTCCTCGCGGAGACCCCCGAGGGAGAAGAGGGCGCCTGGCACGAGTTCCTCTCGTTCGTCCGCACGCTCCCCGAGGATGCCGCCATCTACCATTACGGCACCTACGAGAAGGCGGTGGTGGAGCGGCTTACCAAGAGATATGGAGGGGACGCCCGCGCCATCGAACGGCTTGAGACCCGGATGGTGAACCTGCTCACCACGGTGTGCGAGTCGGTGGCGCTCCCGGTCTACTTCTATTCCTTGAAGGACATCGCGAGAGAGCTCGGGTTCAAGTGGCGCCACAAGAGCGCGGGCGGTGCGAATTCCATCACCTGGTATGAGGAGTACCTTGAGCAGAAGGGGAAGAAGGGCGGCGCGGCCAGGGCCAAACGGTTATTGAAGGATATTATCGACTACAACGAGGACGACGTCCGTGCTACACTGCACCTGAAGCGTTGGCTCGCGAAGCTTCCCGAGCCGGCATAATTACTTCAGCCCCTATGGTCGAATGGTTCATCAATCACCCGATCATGCGCATGCTCCGGCTTCCGGCCTCGGACGCGTTCGGCCGCTTCGTGCTCCGTGCCGCGGCGGGAGCGATCTTCATCTACCACGGGTACCCGAAGCTCGTCGGTCCCGGCGCCGCCATGACGGTCCAATTCTTCGGGAGCATCGGGATTCCCGCGCCGGAATTCTTTGCCCCGTTCGTCGGGTTCGTGGAGCTCGTGGGAGGCGTCTGCCTCATCCTCGGGCTCATCACCCGTTTCTGGGCCGCCGGGCTCGCGATCGACATGATGGTCGCCATACTCGCCGCCAAGGGACTCTCCTCCTGGCGCGCGATCGAGTTCGAACTCATCCTCCTCGCCGCCGCACTCTTCCTGTTTTTCGCGGGGGCAGGCCGCTGGAGCATCGATTCGAGATTCGTGAGACGATAACGGATCAACCTGTCGGTAGTTCATGAGACACGGGGCCTTGACCGGCCCCGTGTCGCGTTATACGCTTGCGCATCACATTTTCGGAACTCAAGCAGGAGGGGTGTGAATGTACATTGACACGATCGCATACGGGAGGCTCGACCTTCCGGTTCTGAAGCTCTACGGCAAGATCCTCATCGTACAGTCGGACCTCGACGTGACCAGGCGTCGTGGTGAGGTCCCTGACCTTATCCGTGAAGGAGAGATCTTCGCGCCGCGCTGGGATAGGGAGCTACGGTCCGCGCGCTACGCGCACTACCGGAGCATCTTCGACCTCTCCCGCGCGTGCGCCTACGCGCTCGCCGGGTGGGGGAGCTTTGAGACCGGTGAGCTCGCACAGGTGATGGAGGACCTCGATCATGTGCGCTACCTCATGGGGCGCCTCATCGGCTACGGCTCGCTCGCGGTCGTGGTGCGGAAGCATCTTGATCGGAAGTTCGCCGAGCTCAAGCTTTCATTGAAGGGCAAGTCGGACGTGGAGAAGGCGCGTGCCCGCGAGCTCCTCCTCCGCGCGGCGGACCTCATGGACGGCCTCGGCCGCTTGAACCCGGGGAAATCGCGCATGCAACTCGCTGGCGCCGCAATGCACCTCGGCCGCCGTCGCGCGGCGATAGGCGGGATGCAGCCGCACCTCGCCCGTCGCGGGACGACGCTCGCGGTCGAAGCCGACTCCGCCGCAGACGTGCTTTGGAGCGTGCGCAACCGGTTGGACGAGCTCATCAAGGATGGGCGGCTCCGCGCCGGGTCCATCACGGCCGCGGAAAACGCCCTCGCTCGACGCGAGATCGAGGGCATGGTCATCTCCCTCAAGATCCTCCGCGTCCAGCCGTTCCTCGCACTCCGGAACTACACGGTGGGGGACCTCGAGCGGGCGGGCGGGGCGCTGCTCTCGCGCCATTCTCGCGAGGCGCATGAGTACCTCGAGACCGCCTATAACGGCGTGCGCTCCAAGCTCGCCGCCATCTGGCTCGAGCCGCATCACCTCGAGCTCGGGCTCCTCGCCCGCGAGATGAGCGGACACGGGCAGGGGGTCCGGGGCGATCTCCCCCACGCGGTCGCGGTGAGATGCCGCGAGACGACCGAGCGCCTGGTTCCCGCGTTTCGGAAGTTCCGCGACCAGCTCGGACTCCTCGATGACGCAAAGTTCGTGGAGCCGGTGTTCAAGCGTGCGCGGGAGGGGATCGCCCTCGCCATCGACCAGCTCGGGGCAGGCCATGTCCCGGCGGCCAAGGAGTCCGTGAAACTGGTTTGTGCCGGTCTCTAGCTCCCGACCGCCCCATCCGACGCTCCGCGGGATCCGCCGCGGCGCCGGGTGAGGCGGTCTTCATTTTTATCCGCAAGAGCGATACGCTGGGTGCCCATGAAGACCTTCACGCTCCATGCCACCGGAGGGGTTCCGCACGTCGACTTCTCGGGGGACCTCAACCCCGAACAGCTCGCGGTCGTGAAGCACGCCGAGGGGCCGTCGCTCGTGCTCGCGGGCGCCGGAAGCGGGAAGACGCGCACCATAGTCTATCGCGTCGCCCAGCTCCTCCGGAGCGGGGTCTTGCCGGAGCACGTCCTCCTCCTCACCTTCACGAACAAGGCGGCGCGCGAGATGCTCTCGCGGGTGGAGCATCTCCTCGGCGCATTCCCCGCGCGGCTCACGGGGGGCACGTTCCATCACGTGGCGAACCTCCTCCTCCGCCGGTATGCCGGGGCGGCGGGGTTTGGGAGCAACTTCACGATCCTCGACCAGGAGGATTCGCGCGATCTCATAAATGCGTGCATCAAGGATGCGGGGATCGATACCAAGGGGAAACGGTTCCCCTCTGCATCGGTGCTCCAATCCATCTGGAGCTACGCCCGGAATTCCCGCGAACCGTTCACTGACGTCGCCGAGCTCCGACAGCCTCGCCTCATCGATGAGGTCCCCAAGATGGAGGGCGTCATACGCGCCTACGAGGACAGGAAGAAAGCGGCGAACGCCATGGATTTCGACGATCTCCTCGTGAAGCTCACCGAGCTCCTCGCGACCGATGCCACGCTTCGCGAGCGGGCGAGCTCCCCGTATCGGTACGTGCTCGTCGATGAGTATCAGGACACCAACCGTGTGCAGGCCGACATGCTGCGGCTACTCTCCTCGGTGCACGGCAACCTGCTCGTCGTGGGCGATGACGCCCAATCCATCTACTCATTCCGCGCGGCGGACATCCAGAACATCCTGCAGTTCCCCAAACGATTCCCGGGCGCCCGGATCTTCAAGCTCGAGACCAACTACCGCTCAACGCCCGAGATTCTCCACCTCGCGAACGAATCCATTCGCTGGAATACTGATCAGTTTCCGAAAATGCTCCGATCGGCGCGAGGGGCGGCGGGGAACGGGGGACCCCCAGCGGCACGCAGCTCGCCGCAGCGAGCGAGTACCGATGGGGGTGTTCACCGACAGGACCCCGAGCGGCAGGCGAACTCATCCCCCGGGCAGAAACCTGAGCGGCCGATCGTGGTCTCGTCTTCAACCCCTGACGAAGAAGCACAATTCATCGCCGAGATGATCCTTACGCTCCGTGACGAGGGCACGCCGCTCTCGGAGATCGCCGTGCTCTTCCGCGCCACCCATCATTCGCAGACGCTCGAGTTTGAGCTCGGGAAGCGGGACATCCCGTACGACTACCGGGGCGGCATCCGCTTCTTCGAGCGGGCGCACATCAAAGACGTGCTCTCGTTCCTTCGTATCCGTGCGAACCTACAGGATGAGGTGAGCTGGTTGCGGGTGTTGCGCATACAGACCGGGATAGGGACCGAGACCGCGGGCAAGCTCTTCGAGCGCGCACGGACGATCAGCAAGCTCGAAGACATACTCCAGTTCGACGCGTCGGTCGGCGCGCGCGCCAAAGCGGGGTGGAACGATTTTTCCGAATCGGTACAGGCGATGTTCGCCGCAGGGGACAGTCCGGCGGAGTGCATCCGCGCCATCGTGAAGTCGCCGTACGGCGATTACTTGGACGCCGAGTTTCCGAACGCAGAGGAACGGCGCGAAGACCTGGAACAGCTCGCCCTATTTGCCGAGAAGTACGACCGTATTGGCGCATTCACCGCAGAGGCGGCGTTGCACGAGGGGTTTGCCGCCGAACGACAGGGCGGGGGAGCCGACGAGGGCGAGAAGGTGGTGCTCTCCACCATCCACCAAGCGAAAGGGCTCGAGTGGGACGCAGTGTTCGTCATGCATCTCTTCGACGGCGGGTTCCCGAACGCACGGGCGATGACCGAGGAGCAGGGACTCGAGGAGGAACGCCGCCTCTTCTACGTCGCCTGCACCCGCGCCCGCTCCCGTCTCTTCCTCACCCACCCGATAGTGGGCGGGGGAGAGCACGACTACCTGCACCAGCCCTCCCAGTTCCTCCGCGAGCTCCCCGAAGAGGCGTTCGAGCGCATGGAGATCCGCCGTGAGACGACGGTGTGGAAGGATGCCGATGAGGCGGATGATACGATAGAGCTCGATCGGCTGGGCGAGGTACGGCCCCCTGCAGGTGACTGGCGGAAACGATCATTCCTTCGCGATGTCTGAAGCGCTCAAGGTCTATTCGGTCTCCGAGTTCATTTCCGAGGTGAACGCGGTGCTCGCGTTCCCCGTCGCGGTCGAGGGAGAGGTGTCGTCCTTCGGTGTCTCGCAGGGGAAGTGGGTGTTCTTCGATCTTAAGGACGAGCGGGTCGAGGGGAAGGTGGGGTGCTTTATGCCGGTCTGGAAGCTCAAGACCCCGGTTGAAGACGGCATGCGCGTGCGCGTCTATGGGACGCCGAAGGTACATGAGCGCAGTGGCCGCTTCTCTATCACGGTTGAGCGCGTCGAACCGGTGGGAGAGGGGGCGTTAAAACGTGCGTTCGAGCTCATGAGCAAAAAACTTGAGGCGGAAGGGTTGTTTTTAGAGGCGCGCAAGCGCCCTCTCCCCAAGTACCCCGAGCGTATCGGACTCATCGCTTCGCGCGAGTCCGACGCGTATGCGGACTTCATCCGTATCCTCGGGAACCGCTGGGGCGGAGTGGAAGTGGTGCTCGCACACGTGCACGTGCAGGGAGTGCAGGCGATCGGGCAGATCGTGAACGCCTTCAAGTATTTCAATTCACCGTCCGCCCCACAGGTTGATGCGCTGGTGCTCATCCGCGGCGGGGGGTCGCTCGAGGATCTTCAGGCGTTCAACTCCGAGGACGTCGCGCGCGCGATGTATGGGAGCCGCGTGCCGGTGGTGGTCGGCGTAGGCCATGAGCGCGACGAGACGATCGCGGACTTCACGGCGGACGTCCGGGCGTCCACTCCCTCGAACGCCGCAGAGCGGATCGTGCCGGATCGCCGCGAAGCGCTCGCCGAGGTGGAGTTCGCCATGGGAATGGTCCGCGCGGGGTTTGAGCGGTCGCTCGCCGAGGCCCAGCACCGCGTGCACGCGAGCGTCGAATCCATCTCCCGCGCGGTCCTCACGCAGTCGGCCCGCTTCCGCACCCTTACGGGCGTCCTCGCCGCGCATCTTCGACGGATGAGCGAGTCGCTGGTACACTATAAGGACACGCTCGCCCTCACGGTCCGTACGCTCCGGAGCCTGCACCCCGACTCGGTCCTCTCCCGCGGATACGCGATCGTGCGGAGCGGGGGAGCGGTGGTGAAGGACGCCGCCGCGGTGCGGCGAGGGGGCGCGATCCAGATACGTCTCCATAAAGGGGAATTGAACGCGAACATCGTATGAGCCCAAAGTCCGCCAAGGGCGGGTCCGCCTCCGGCGGAAAACAGGCAACAAATTTTGGGGCGAGTTTTGCCGAACTCGAGAAAATCGTCGAGCGGTTTGAGCACGGGAAGGTGGATGTCGAAGAAGGTCTCAAAGATTTTGAGCAGGCGCTCACCATCGCGCGCGCGCTCAAGGAGCGCCTCTCGGCGGTCGAGAACAAGGTCACCGAGATCAAGCGGAAATTCAGGGACGTCGTCGAAGAGGATGAACCGGAGCAGTCTTCTCTGGTATAATGCTTTCTCCTAGTCATCATCGCTCCCTATGACCGTCCTTCGCTCGCTCGCCGCCGCGCTCGCCGCCTTCGTCCTTGCCTATCTCACCCCGGCGGGCGCGCCGCTCTCGGTGCTCTCCCGTCTCGATCTCCCGGCGGTGGTGATCTTCGTGGCGCTCTTCGGCATGCTCGCGTTTACCGCGGTGGACCGCCGTCAGCGCCTCAAGGAAGCGATCGCCCTCGAGCTCAATAAAATCCGTCGCGTCTACCACCTCGGGAAAAACCTGGGTGCCGCCCCGCATCTTCGCGGGTGGTTCACCGACCTCCATGGGTACATCTACGACTACCTCGGGACCTTCGAGAAGTTCGACCTTAGGGACTACGACAAGGGGAACGCCCTTTTTCGCAAGATCGCCTATCACCTCTACACCGTCCCGGAACTCAAAGAGGTGAAGGAGCAGGTGCTCTATGACGAGCTCTTGGATGCCTCGGCGATCGTTTCGGACGCGCGTCAGCGGGTGATGGCGCTCCACCGTTCGCGTTTCACCCACCACCACTGGTTCGAGCTCCTTCTCGCCATTCTGTTGTTCGTCGCGGCGGTGCTCGCCGGCACGACGACCGCCCCCTACTCACGGCTTATCTCCGCGCTCACCTTGGGGTCCGGGTTCCTTCTCGCGCTCACCTTCTTCACCCACGACATTTGGACCGAGGAGGGGGATAAGCTCCTCGCCAAGGAATACGTGAAGAACATCGCGCGATTGGAGCTCCGCCGCGAGGTTTGACGGAATTCTTGGGTTCTGGTAGGCTCCGGTCACAAGGGTATTGGCCCTTGCCACAGACCGTACGGGAGGCCCGCGCGCCGTTAATGTCCGCAAGGACCCCTACGCAGGAAAGGTCGACCCGAACAGGGAATGTCTGTGGTTTCTCGTAACGAGAACCACATTTTCGTTTATGGCAAAAAGTCGAAAACAGAAAGAGCAGACCGTGGCGGAGCTCGCCGAAGCGTTCGGCGGGAAGAGCGCGGTGTTCGTGAACTACCAGGGCCTCAAGGTCAAGGAAGCCGACGAACTTCGCCGCACGGCCGAAAAGGAGCAGGTGACCTACACGGTGGCCAAGAAAACGCTCATGGGCATTGCGCTCAAGGAGCGCGGCATCACCTTCGATGCGAGCGCCCTCCATGGGATGATCGGGGTCGCCGCGGGTGCGGACGAGGTCGCTCCGGCCAAGCTCATCGCTACCTTCGGGAAGACGCACGAGGCGCTCAAAATCCTGGGCGGTGTCGTGGACGGCCATATCGTCGACGCGGACCAGATCAAGGCGCTCGCCGCGCTCCCGGGTCGGCGCGAGCTCCTCGGTCAGCTGGTCTACACGATCAATGGGCCGGTCTCCGGATTCGTGAACGTCCTCGGGGCCCAGCTCCGCAGTGTGCTTAATGTAATGAACGCGATCGCGAAAGCGAAAGCTTAACCTGTCTAACGGTATGTCTGACAAGTTCAATACCATCGTAGAGAGCATCGAGAAGCTCTCGGTCCTCGAACTCTCGGAGCTCGTGAAGACGCTCGAGGATAAGTTCGGGGTCTCGGCCGCCGCCCCCGCCATGATGATGGCCGCCGCCCCCGCCGCGGGTAGCGCGGCCGCCGCGGAGGAGAAGACCGAGTTCACCGTCGAGCTCATCGACGCGGGCGCGAACAAGATCAACGTGATCAAGGCGCTCCGCGAGGTTACCCAACTCGGATTGAAGGAGGCCAAGGACATCGTCGACGCCGCCCCCAAAGTGGTGAAGGAGGGTGTCGCGAAGGCCGACGCCGAGGCTTGGAAGAAAAAGATCGAGGAGGCCGGCGGAAAGGTAACGCTCAAATAGGAAACAGAAAAGACCGCCCTACCGGCGGTCTTTTCATTTGAGGTGCGAGAGGTCGAAGACGAGTACGGTCCCGGAGTCCGTCGTGGCGGTCACGGTCTTCGTGCGTTCGTCCACGAACACCGCGTGGACCATACCGTTACCCGCGGGGACCACGTATTGTGCGAGGAGTTTTCCGTCGCGGTTCCATGCGGAGAGCGAACCGTCCGTCCCCAGCGCATAGATTCCGCGGTCGGTGAGCGTAAGGTGGCGCACTCGGGAGACCGCGGATCCGCCGGATGCCGCGACCGGGAGCGGTCGGCCGCGGCTCCAGCCGCGCACCGCGTCGCCCGCGATGGCGGTGTATATGTTCCCGTCGATCGCGAGCGCGGTCGCTCCTTCGCCGGTCAGGTCCTCTGCCAACCATTTCGCTCCGCGGCCGAAGCCGGTGAGCGTAGGGGGGAGGCGCCAGATCTGCCTGCCGTCCGAGGTGAGCACGTACAGGTTTCCGTTCCAGGTGCTCGCGCCCCGGGGCCCGGTCGGGCCGTCATAGGCGAGGGAGCGCGGGAGCCCCTTGTCCGGTTCGACTGAGACGAGCGTGCCGTTCTCGAGGTAGAGGAGGAGCGCGTTCCCGTCATCGGCCGACCAGATCGGGGGGGCGGCGAGGGTGGCGATCGACTGCATCCTGCCGTCGGATTCGATCCGTACGAGCTCCGCCCCCGCGGATGCGTACAGGCGGCCGCCGCGCGAGGCGAGTATCGCGCCAGCTCCGGAGAGCGTGCCGAGACCGCGGGGGGTGACGTCGAAGATGTGTTCGAGGCGACGTTCGAGCGCGGTGAGCGTCTCATCGAGCGCCGTGGAGAGCTCGGAATCGCGCGCGTTCGCGGCGGGAAGCGCCGCGAGCGCCGTGCGCGCTTCCTGGGCGAGTTCCCGCGCGCGGACCTCGTCGAAGATGATGCTCGCCTCAGCGTCATCGATGCGCCGTTCGATCCCGTCCACGGCGTTCCGGTACGCCTCGCGGATCGCGGCGGTGCGGTTCCGATGGTCTGCGATCCTCACTCCTACGAGCAGGATGGCGATGAGCGCGAGAATCACGATCCCGCCGATCTTGGTGCGGTGGGGGAGCCGGTTGAAGCGTTCGATCGGACCCAGGCGCGGCGCCGGAGGCGCGTGCGGGGCGCGCTCGCGCTTCCCCACACCCTCGGGCGGTTTCGTGAGGCGACCGATCAATGGCTTCAGTTCGGGAACCCCTGCGGGACGGAGCACGCGTGCGACCTCCTCTTCGCGCGAGAGGAGCTTTTTGACCGACACGTCCTCGGTGGGCGGGATGAGGTGGCGGACCGGCGCCATGCGGAGGATGATGCCCACCGAGGTGCCCGCCGGCCGCGCGGCGAGCGCAAGCGACCGGAGCTGGGCGCTGAATCCGGCCTCATCGGTACGCTCGATGTGTTTTACGAAATCCGCGACAGGCACTGCATCGTGAAGCGTCCCGTTCATGACGAGGATGCTGTCCCGCGGCGCGAGGGCGCCCGTGATCATGCTTCCCAAGAGCCTCCGCTCCCCCGAGCCCGCATCGCCTTCCTCGATCCCGCGGAGGATGTCCACCACCCGGGGGGGCTTCTCGGGCGCGCGGCGGATGAGATAGGCGTGCACTCGCCCGTGGGTCGAGAGGAACACCTGATCGCCGGTGAGGCAGCCGAAGAGCAGGTTGGTGTTTTCGGGGTCGAGGCGGAACTTTCGTTTTTGGGCGAATTCCCGCATTCCGTTCTCCACCTTCCGCACCGCGTTCTCGAAGAAGAGCTCCGCGGTCTCTCCGGGGCGCAGGGTGCCGCTCCGGTACGCGCGTTCAAGCTCGGATTCGACCCCCGCAAGCAGGGTATCGAGCTCCGGCGTCCGCGGGAGATTAAGTTCGGCGAACCCGAAGGCGCGGCCGAGCGTCGCGGTCCGTTCGGGGGGCGTGGCCGGCAGGAAGACCCGCGCGCGGCCGAGCGCGTGGTCACGAGTCACCACGACTTCGTCGATGCGCGGCTCATGCGTCGGCGTTGCCATAAACCGTTTATGAGTATACCGTAGGGGGTGCTTACGGGCAACGATGCTTGAACACCTTTTTGGCTCCAAAACGCGAGTCCGTCTGCTCCGTCTCTTCCTCCATCATCCGGAGGATGCGTTTTTCGTGCGTGAACTCTCGCGCAAGACCCATATTCAGATGCATGCGGTGCGGAGGGAGCTAATGAACCTGACGCGGTTCGGATGCGTGAGCGAGGCGGACGCAGATGGTGCGCCGGGACCCCGCGGGCCGAGCGGACAGCGGAGATACTATCGGTTGAATACCAATTTTGTTCTCTATGGCGAGCTGCGCGCACTGCTCTTGAAGGCCCAAATGCTCCTTGAGCAGAGCTTCGTGCGGCGTATCCAGGACATGGGATCGGTGAGGTTCCTATCGCTCACTGGGCGTTTCGTCGACCTTCCCGCGCTCCCCACCGATCTTCTGGTGGTCGGCAAGGTGAACCGCGATCGCCTTGAACGCCTCGTACACGATTTTGAACGCGAACTCGGCGCCGAGGTCCGTTTCACGGTGATGCCGACCGCAGAGTTTCTCTACCGCAAGCAGGTGGGGGACAAGTTCCTCTACGAGATCCTGGACGGCAAGAAGGTCGTCATCCTCAATGAGTTCGACGTTCCCGCATGACGCTCGCGCTCGATACCAGCACGCTCCGCTCCGTCCGTCTCCGCATCGAAGGTGGGGGGAAGATCCGTCGCCTGCGCGCCGACCGTCATGCCGACCGCGCGCTCGCGATGATTATCCCGATCGTGCGGCGAGCACGGCCGGGACGCCTTGCGGTGGTACACACGACGGGCGCCTGGAGCGCGACGCGTACCGGGGTCGCGCTCGCGAACGCCCTCGCATACGCGTGGAGGATCCCGCTCGCGCCCATCACCCGCGACGATTTCGATTCCGACGTCGCGCTCCCGCGCGGAAGCCGGCGTCCGGTCGCGGTCGCCTACGACGCTCCGCCTACCATCACCACCCCGCGCCGCAAATGATAAGATTCACCGACGCACGGAAATTCAGGCTCCTTGAAATCCTTCCCGGCGCGTTCGTCTGGACGACGTTCATCGTCGCGATCACTCTCGCGTTCATCCGGCCGCTCTGGGTCATCGTGTTCATCATCCTCTTCGACCTCTACTGGCTCATCCGCATCGTCTATTTTTCCATCTTCCTCATCGCCTCATGGAAGCGATTCCGGCGCACCGCGCGCGTCGACTGGGAGGCGAAGCTCTCGGAGTGCCCGCTCGCGAGCGAGCTCTACCACCTCATTTTCCTCCCCACGGTGAAGGAGGACTACGCGGTGCTCCGCACTACGCTCACCGCGCTCGCGGCATCGCGCTTTCCCAAGGACCGTCTTCTCGTCATAGTGGGGGGCGAAGCCCGCGTGAAGGACGAGTTCCTTCCCAAGGCCGAGCGTCTCGTGACCGAGTTCGGCGACGTCTTCCGTAAGGTGTTCGTCACGCTCCATGAGCTCCAGTCCGATGAGCTCGCGGGAAAGAGCGCAAATCTAAGCTCCATGGCCCGCACCGTTCGGCCCCAGCTCCAGAAGATGGGAATCCCGGAGGACCGGATCATCGTCTCGTCGTTCGATTGCGACACGGTTGTGCACCCGCAGTATTTCGCGCACCTTTCCTACGTCTACTGCACCACCCCGGACCCGGAGCGGAGCTCGTATCAGCCGATGGTGGTCTACAACAACAACATCTGGGCGGCACCTGCGGCGCTCCGGGTGGCGGCTTTCGGCACCACCTTCTGGCTCATGACCGAGCTCGCGCGTCCCGAGTTTATGGCGACCTTCTCCTCGCACGCGATGCCGTGGAAGATGCTCGTGGACGTGGGGTACTGGCAGAAGGATATCGTGTCAGAGGATTCACGCATCTTCCTCCAGGCGTTCGTGCACTATGGCGGGGCCTACCGGGTCACCCCGCTCTACCTGCCGGTGTCCATGGATACGGTAGGCGCGCAGAGCTATGGGGGGTACCTGAAGAACCTCTACAAGCAGCAGCGCCGGTGGGCGTGGGGGGTGGAGAACTTTCCGTATCTCGTGTGGGAACTGCGGCGATCGAAGCTCCCCGGTTTCCCCAAGTGGAAGAAGTGGTTCATGATCTTCCGCATCGCCGAGGGGATGTACTCATGGGCGACTGCGCCGGTGCTCATGTTTGTGCTCGGCTACCTGCCGCTCTATCTCACCGCGGGGTCGGTGCGGGAGCTCGCGTTCGTGCAGAACACCCCGTTCACCCTTCAGTTCCTCATGACGCTCGCCATGGTCGGGACCGTCATCGCCATGACGCTCGCCACCCGCATGCTGCCGCCGCGGCCGCACGCGAAGCGCCGATGGAACTGGCTCGTCATGATCGCTCAATGGGTGCTCACTCCGGTAACGTTCATCCTCTTCGGTTCCGTTCCCGCGACCGACGCGCAGACCCGCCTCATGCTCGGTCGCGGTCGGCTCGGGTTTAACGTGAGCGAGAAGGCCGCGCGCTCCGCCGAGCCCCGTGTCGGCGTGTACGGCCCCGCGTAACGGTATGCATCTCGATCCCGCCGCCTACCACGAGCCCACTCGCCCCGCGTCGCAGTTCCGACCGGTGCGCGTGCTCGCCATCATACTCGGTGCGCTCCTCATAGTGACGGTGGTGGTCGGCGCGCCGGTGGCCGCGTCCGGGTACCGCATGGCTACGGAAGCGGTCAGGGGGCGCGATGCGCTCCTCCTCGCCCAGCGACAAGCGGTGGCGTTCGATTTTGAGGCGGCGGCCGAATCGCTCCGCGAGGCGCAGACCCGCCTTCGCTCTGCGCAACGGTTCGGCATCCCGCTCGCCCCCCTTACCATGCTCCCGGTGGTGGGCACGCAGATCCGGGACGCGCGGACGCTCATCACGGCTTCCCTTGAGACCGCGGAGGCGTTCGAATCGGTCGCCACCCTCGGAACGGGCATCCTTCGGATCCTCGTGGAATCCGGCGGCCTCTCCGCGACCGCCCCGACGCTCATCGAGGGGGAGATCGCGTTCTTCCGCCTCCCGCTCGCCGAGCGTCGCGCGGTGCTCGCGCAATTGAATCTCGCGCCGGAGACCCTCCGCGAGGCCGCGGACAAGATCGAGTCGGCTCTCGCGCGTTTCGCCACGCTCGAAGAGACCGAGTTTACTCTGCCGGTGCTCACCGCGCTCGCGCCGGCGATCGATGATCTCCGCGGGTTTGCGGCGAGCTTCCGCGACGCCGCGCGGCTCGCCGAGCTCCTCCCGCCCCTGGCCGGCTATCCCGAACCCAGGCGCTACCTCATCCTCCTCCAGAACAACACCGAGATGCGCCCCACGGGGGGATTCATCGGCACCCTCGGGACGGTGACCGTGCGTGACGCCGAAGCGGTTGATCTGAAGGCCTTCGACGTCTACGCCATTGATGGGCGGGCCGAGGCGACGCTCGCGACCACCCCGCCTGCGCCGCTCGCCCGTTACCTTGCCGCGACCAAGTGGTTCCTCCGGGACGCCAACTGGTCGCCGGACTTCCCGACCGCCGCGCGCAAGGCGGTGGAGCTCTGGCGGCAGGAGGGCGCGGAGGGGGAGTTCGACGGGGTCATCGCCATCGACCCGACCGTGGGCGAGGATCTCCTCCGGATCGTGGGGAACGTGCGGGTCGGGGGCTCGCTCTTCACCCCCCAAAACGTGACCGATGAGATTGAGTACCAGGTGGAGAAGGGGTTCGACGAGAAAGGACTCCCCGTCTCACAGCGGAAGGACATCCTCGTAGCGCTCGTGGATGAGGTGTTCCGTCGAGTGGTTGCGCTCCCGTCCACCGACTGGCAGCGGGCCGTGGACGCGTTCGCGCGCGCGCTAGAGGAGAAGCACCTCATGATCGCCTCGTTCGACCCGGTGGTCGCCGCCGCCGCGCGTGCCCATAACTGGGACGGCGCGGTCCGTTTCGCCTCGGGCGACCGGCTCATGGTGGTGGACGCGAACCTCGCGGCGCTCAAAACCGACAGCGTCGTGGAGCGGAGCGTGAGCTATGCGATCGTACCGGACAGGGGCGGACTTCTCGCCACCGTCCGTCTTCGGTACGTGAACCGCGGCTCGTTCACCTGGAAGACGACCCGGTACCGGACCTACACCCGCGTTTTCGTCCCGGCCGGAAGCGAACTCGTGGGGGTGACCGGCGCGATGATGAACGACCGGATACTCGATCCCGCGCGTCGGCCGGGCATGGCCGACATCGTGGATGAGCTCGGCGCCCGCTCGTTCGGCGCGTTCCTCTCGGTCGAACCGGGGGAGACGCGCGAGCTCGTCTTCACCTATCGGCTCCCCCCTGCGGTGGTCTCATCGGTCCGCGAGGGGGACTACACCTTGCTCGTCCAGAAACAGCCGGGGCTCATCGCGGTACCTTTGACGCTCTCCCTTGACTTTGGTAAGAACCTGAAATCAGCCACACCTTCAGAAGAGCCGGTGCAGTTTGGTGATTCGAAGTACCGCATACAGACCGACCTGCGGACCGATCGTGAGTTCGGGGTGTCATTTTAGGAGCGGGGCCTATGTTCATAAAGAAGATCGCCATCGACCTGGGGACGACGAACGTTTTGGTCTACGTGCCGAAGCGGGGTGTGGTCATCAACGAACCTTCGGTGGTCGCCATCTCCACGGTGGACAAGAAGATCATGGCGGTGGGGAAAGAGGCCAAGGAGATGCTCGGCCGCACGCCGGACACCATCGTCGCGGTGCGGCCCCTTAAGGACGGGGTCATCGCCGACTACAAGACGACCGAGGCGATGCTCCGCTACTTCATCAACAAGGCCGTGGGCGGGTTCCGACTCTTCCGTCCCGAGGTGATGGTCGCGGTCCCGGGCGGAATCACCTCGACCGAGCGGCGCGCGGTCATCGACGCCACCATCGCCGCGGGCGCGCGCGCCGCCTATATCATAAAGGAACCGATCGTCGCGGCGATCGGGAGCGATATCCCCATCGGCTCGGCGTCGGGCCACATGATCATCGACATCGGCGGGGGGACGGCGGAAATCGCCGTTATCTCATTGGGGGGCATCGTCGCCTCCGACTCGGTGCGCATCGGCGGGAACAAGTTCGACGCGGCGGTCTCGGAGCACATCCGGCGCAAGTACGGCCTCGCGATAGGCGAGCGCACCGCCGAGGAGATCAAGATCCAGATCGGCTCCGCACTCTACCTCGAGGACAAGCTCCGGATGGAGATCAAGGGCCGCGATATGGTTACCGGTCTCCCCAAGACGATCATGGTGACCTCTGACGACGTCACCGACGCGATCAGTGACGAGCTCCAGGGGATCATCGCGGCGGTCAAGGAAGTCATGCACAAGACCCCGCCGGAGCTGTGCGCCGACGTCATGGAGAAGGGAATGATGATGTCGGGTGGGAGCTCGCTCCTCCGGAACATCGACCAGCTCTTCTCGAACTCCATCGGCGTGCCCGCCTTCGTCGCCGACGACTCCCTCTACTGTGTGGTGAAGGGCACCGGCATCGCGCTCGAGAACCTCGAGAGCTACAAGCGCTCCATATTGGCGACCCGGTAGCGGTATGGTCATCGGCATTGATGCTTCGCGCGCCGAGACGGCGGACCGCACCGGTGTCGAACGGTACTCGTTTGAGATCATCCGTGCGCTTCGTGCAACGCTCCCCGCGGAGGCGAGCGTCGTGCTCTATTCCCGAGCGCCGCTCGCTCCCGAACTCGGTCCCTGGGGACCGCGCTGGGAGAACCGGGTGCTCGGCTGGAGGCCTCGCTTCCTCTGGACCCAGCTGCGGCTCTCCTTTGAGATGGCGCGTCGTCCCCCGGACGTGCTTTTTGTGCCGAGCGCGCTCTTGCCGCGCGTGCTCCCGAAGCGATCGGTCACGACGATCCATGACGCGACGTTTGTTTCGCACCCGAGGCTCTATCCGACCATAGAGCGCTTCACGCGTATGGCAGGACTTCGTGACGCGTGCCGTCGCGCGACCACGGTCATCGTTCCGTCGCAATTTGCCGCGCACCAGATAGCGAGGTATCGCGGGAGCGGAGGGGTGGTGATTCCGCTTGGCGTGAATACCCCCTCCCCAGCACCCCCCCGTTTGGGAGAGGGTTCCAATCCCCTCCTATGGGGGGGAGAGATAGAGAGGAGGAAGAAATATTTTCTCGCCCTAGGCCGTATCGATAAGAAAAAGAATCTCCCCATCGCAATCGATGCATTCGCGCGCTTCGCCCAAACGCATCCAGACCACACGCTCAAGTTCATCGGCAAATTTGATTTTGGAGCACACGAGATCGTTGCATACGCTCAAAAATCGGGTGTGGTAGATAGGATAGCGTTCCTCGGCGCCGTCCCTGATGCGAAACTGGCCGGAGAGATCACGGGCGCGGTCGCATTGCTCCACCCATGTCCGGTCGAAGGTTTTGGATTGCCGGTGATCGAAGCGATGGCGTTCGGCACCCCGGTCATCGTCGCGGAGGGCGGGGGGGCGCATGAGGTCGCGGGGGATGCGGCGCTCGTGTGTGCCTCATCCGACGTCGCCGCATGGGCCGAGGCGATGGGGCAGGTTTCCTATGATATGGTGCGCCGATCGCTCATCGAGCGGGGGAGGGCGCGCGCCGTCCAGTTCGACTGGGCGCGCGCCGCGAACGGGACGTGGAAGGCGCTCCTCGGTTAGAGTATACTGGTGCTATGTCAGACCTCGTATCGCCCACGCAGATCGGGCACGGACGCATCCGCGAGGTGCTCGCGCGAGCCGTGCACGGCCGGCGACACCATGCGTATCTCTTCTCCGGACCGGCACGCGTGGGGAAGGGGACGGTCGCGCGCGCGTTTGTCGGGGCCGTTCTGAACCGCCCGGTCGAGCGTTGGGAGGATCTCGGGAGCCATCCGGACTGCACGTTCCTCGAACGTGATCCCGAGAAGAAGCTCATCGGGGTGGAGGGGATGCGCCGCTTCCTGCGCCACTTTGCCGCTACCTCGCTCCTCGGGGGCGCCAAGGTCGGGGTTATCATCGACGCGCACGACCTCTCCCCCGAGGCGGCGAATGCGTTACTCAAAACTCTCGAGGAGCCCCCGGGAAATTCTCTCATCGTCCTGCTCACCGACGATATCGGGCGGCTCCCCGAGACGATCCGCAGCCGCGCGCAGAACTTCAGGTTTCTTCCGGTTCCGGTCGCGGAGATCGAGGCGGGGCTCGTGCGGCGGGGCGTGAGTAAGCCGGAGGCCGCCGCGCTCGCGCGGCTCTCTTCGGGGAGCCCCGGGCTCGCCCTCTCATTTCTCGCGGACCCAGCCGCTCGCGAGGAGCGGGAGCGGCACGTGCGCGCGTTCGCTTCGCTCCTCTCCGCGCCGCTCGCGGAACGTCTCGCCGCCGCAGTTGCGCTCGCCGCCGACGCCGATGCCCGTTCGGTGCGCGGCCTCCTTGATGTCTGGGGCGCCGCGCTCCGCGATCTCCTCTGCGTGAAGACCGGGAACGAACGGTCGGTCGCCCATTCGTTCGCGCTCCCCGAACTCCGGGACGCCGCCGCGCGCCGGACGGTCCCGGCGCTCGTCTCCGCATGCCGCGCGCTCCGCGACGGTCGCCGCGCGCTTGGGGAGAACGTGGCCCCACGGCTTGCGCTCGAATCCATCGCCCTCACCCTTTAACCACTGCCGTATGCGTACGCTCATAAGGTTCGCTCCGCTCACCCTCGCGCTGCTCCTCCTGGGGCAGGGGTGTCTCATCGGCTTCGGCGGCGGCGGGACGGACGGCGGGGTGTATCGTACCGCCAACCGCGGACAGGAGTGGATCCAAAAGGGGGCGGTGCTCTCGGTGGGCGGTGCGCGCTCGCTCGCGAACGCGAACATCCTCGTCTTCGAGGCGGACCCGCAGGATCCGGCCACCGTGTATGCCGGTACCGGGGAAGACGGCCTTTTTTATACGACCGACGGCGGCGAGAGCTGGACCCAACCCCGTGCGCTCTCGGGCGCCCGCATCGGCTCCATAGCGGTGGATCCCAGGAACAAATGCGTGGTGTACGCCACGTCAGGCGCGGTGGTCGTGAAGACCACCGATTGCACGCGAACCTGGTCAAAGGCGTTCGAGGACACGCGGGCGGAAGTGGCCCTCGCGTCGGTGGTGGTGGATCACTTTAACCCAAGCATTGTCTTTGTGGGCACCTCAAAGGGCGACCTCCTCAAGTCCTCGGACGCCGGGGCGAGCTGGGCGCCCCAGCGGGTCTTCGGGAGCGCGGTGGCCCGCATCGTCGTGGACCCGTTCGACTCCCGCGTGCTCATGGTGGGGACCCGCGGGAACGGGGTGTGGCGCTCGCCCGACGGCGGAGCGAACTGGACCGACGTCTCGGGCGACCTCTCGCGGTTCGACGGCACGCGCGACCTCTACGATCTCGTGTCCGATCGCTCGGCGCGCGACACCTACGTGCTCGTCTCCCGCTACGGCCTCAACAAGACGGCCGACGGCGGCACGCACTGGGAGGCGGTGAACCTGCTCACCCCGCCGGGGCAGACGCGGATCTACTCGTTCGCTCTTAACCCCAAAAACGGCCTTGAGATGTACTATGCGACGGCGACCATCTTCTACCGGACCGGCTCCGGCGGCCCGCCGTGGACCACCCGCCGCCTCCCCACCTCGCGCGCCGGTTCGGCGCTCCTCGTTGACCCCGCGAATCCCGCCTCGCTCTACCTGGGCACGATCAAATTGAAGCAGTAGCCATGCACCCGATACTGTCCGAGTCGAAACGGAGCTTTGCGCAGGCGGTCCAACACCTGCTCGCGGAGCTCTCCGCCATCCGCACCGGACGCGCGAACGCCGCGATCGTCGAGAACATCCCCGTCGCGGCGTACGGCGCGGTGATGAACGTGAAAGGCACCGCCTCCATCGCGGTGCCCGACCCCAAGACGATCACGGTCACCCCGTGGGACAAGGCGCTCCTAAAGGAGATCGAGAAGGGGATCCGCGACGCGGGCACCGGGTTACACCCGGTGAACGAAGGCACGCTCATCCGCATCACCATGCCCGCGCTCACCGAGGAGAATCGCAAGCAGCTCATCAAGGTGGTGGGCGCGAAGCTCGAGGAGTGCCGCACGACCGTGCGAAGGAACCGCGAGGAGTACAAGGCGATGATCCTGAACGCGGAGAAGGAGAAGGAGATCGCCGAGGATGAGCGGTATAAGCTCACCGACGAGCTCGACATGCTCACCGCGGCGGTGAACGAGGAGATCGCGAAGATCGGTGCGGAGAAGGAGAAGGAGGTCATGACGATATAGTAGAGGCGGCAGATAGCTATGCAGACAGAAAAGATGGAAAAAATAGTGTCGCTCGCCAAACGGCGCGGTTTTGTTTTTGCGGGGAGCGCTCCCTACGGGGGGCTACAGGGTGCCTGGGACTACGGCCCGCTCGGCGTGCTTTTAAAGAACAACATCAAAGCCGCCTGGTGGAAGAAGAACGTGCAGGAGCGGGGCGACATGGTGGGATTGGACTCCGCCATCCTCATGAACCGCAAGGTGTGGGAGGCCTCGGGGCACACCAAATTTATGTTTGACGATCTCGTCGAGTGTCGCTCGTGCCACCATCGGTTCAGGCGCGACAAGGTGGGGGGTGAGTGCCCGGATTGCGGCGGGACGTTCACCGAGGCGCGGCCCTTTAACCTCATGCTCGAGACGAGCGTCGGGCCGGTCGCCGACGAGGCGGCGAAGACCTTCCTTCGGCCCGAGACCGCACAGGGGATATTCGTGGAATTCCCGCTCATCCTGGAGACCTCCCGCAAGAAACTGCCCTTCGGGGTCGCGCAGATTGGCAAGGCGTTCAGGAACGAGATCACCCCGGGGAACTTCGTCTTCCGCACGCGCGAATTCGAGCAGATGGAGATAGAGTATTTTTGCCGGCCCGAGGATTCCCCCAAGGCCTTCGCCGAGTGGCGGGAGCGACGGATGCAGTGGTGGCTGGGGCTTGGAATGCGGAAGGAGAACATTCGCTTCTACGACTACCCGAAGGAAGCGCTCGCGCACTACTCGGCGGGCACCACCGACATTCAGTTCGCCTTCCCCTTCGGCTCCGGCGGGTGGGACGAGCTTGAGGGGATCGCGAACCGCACTGACTTTGACCTTTCCGCGCACGCAAAGGCGTCAGGCGAGGAGTTCACGTTCTTCGACGATGAGGCGAAGGTGAAGATCATCCCGCACGTCATCGAACCGTCCGCCGGGGTCGATCGCGCGTTCCTCGCGTTCCTCATTAACGGCTACGAGGAGATCGCCGGCGGCCGAAGCACCACCACGGAGGCGACCAAGGAGGTTGAGACCGTCCTCCGCCTCCATCCGGCGCTCGCTCCGTACAAGGCCGCGGTGCTCCCGCTCTCGAAGAAGCCGGAGCTCACCGGACCCGCCCGGGCGCTCACGGCATCGCTCCGCTCCCGGTGGATGACGGACTACGACGAGGTCGCCTCCATCGGGCGCCGGTACCGCCGACAGGACGAGATCGGCACGCCGTTCTGCATCACCTACGACTTTGAGTCGGTGGACGACCGTAAGGTGACCGTACGCGACCGGGACACCATGGAGCAGGCCCGGGTCGCGGTCGATGAACTGATCCCATATCTTGAAGAGAAACTGAAGTACTGAACCATGTTCCAGAAACTGAAACTCAAGAACGGCACGCGCGTCATCCTCATCCCGGATGACCGCACTAAGGCGGCCACGGTCCTTGTGCTCTACCGTGTCGGTTCCCGCTACGAGCCCCAGAAGACCAACGGGATGTCACACTTCATTGAGCACATGATGTTCAAGGGCACGACCCGTCGTCCGAAGACCGCCGACATCTCCCGCGAGCTTGACGCGGTGGGGGCCGAGTACAACGCGTTCACCTCAAAGGACATGACCGGTTACTACGTGAAGATCGCCGGCAGGCATCTGCCGCTCGCGGTGGACATGCTCCACGATATGCTCTACCGCTCCAAGTTTGAGGAGAAGGAAGTGGAGCGTGAACGGAAAGTAATCATGGAGGAGATCCACATGTACCAGGACAACCCCATGATGCACATTGAGGACATGATCGAGTCCGAGATATTCGCGGGGAGCCCGCTCGGTTGGCACATCGCGGGGAACCGCGCGACCATGGACGAGTGCGACCGCGCTTCGCTGGTACGCTTCCGCGATGCCTATTACATCCCCTCGCGCACCGTGGTGGTGCTCGCCGGGAACCTGGGAAGCGATGCGCTCTCCCTCATCCAGAAATTGTTCGGAACGGTGCGGACCCGAAAGGAAGCGAAGGCGTTTAGCACATTCCGTTCCCGCCAGAGCGCGCCGCGGGTCGCCGTCGAGTTCAAGGAGACCGAGCAGATCCAGCTCGCGCTCGGGTTCCCCGCGTTCTCGCACGCTGACAAACGTCTCCCCGCGCTCGGCGTGCTTGCGAACATCATGGGGGGCACCATGTCTTCCCGACTCTTCATCAATGTCCGGGAAAAGCGCGGGCTCGCGTACTTTGTGCGGGCCGCAGCCGAGCCGTACGAGGACACCGGATCATTCCAGGTGCGCGCCGGGCTCACCAAGAGCCGGATAGACGAAGCGATCCGCACCATCTGCGCCGAACTCCGGAAAGTGCGCGAGCGCGGGGTCTCCGCCGCCGAGCTCATCCGTGCCAAGGAGAACATCCGCGGCAAGCTCACCCTCGAGCTCGAGGATTCGTCAGATCTCGCCGGGTTCTACGGGAAGCAGGAGCTCTTCACCCGCACGCTCCGCTCCCCGGAGGAGCGCATGGCGGAGGTGGACGCGGTGACCCTCGGTGAGGTGAGGGCCGTGGCCACGGAGGTCTTTCGGCGGGACCGCGCCTCGCTCGCGCTCATCGGTCCCTTTAAGGAGAAGGAACGTTTCGGTCGGCTGATCACCGTATGAGACGATCTGACCCGCGTCTCATTTTCGGGAACTGGAAGATGCAGCTCTCTCCGGGGGATGCCGTGGCGCTCGCCAAAAAGGTAGCCGCCGCGAAGATCCCTGCGGGGGTGCAGGTGGGCGTCTTCCCCTCGTTTGACGCCATCGCCGAGGTGCGGAGCGCGATGGGGAAGGCGCCGGTCATCCTCGGGGCGCAGGACTGCCACTGGGAGACGCGGGGCGCCTACACCGGCGAGGAATCGGCCGAGAACCTCCGCTCGCTCGGGTGCACGCACGTGCTCGTCGGACATTCGGAGCGGCGTATGTACCAGGGGGAGACCGATGAGATGGTGGGGAAAAAACTCGTTGCGGCGCTCGGCGTCGGCCTCGCCCCGGTGCTCTGCATCGGAGAGCAGGACGATGAGCGCATGAACGGTTCGTGGCCGGCGGTGCTCGAGCGCCAGCTCACCGCCGCGCTTCATGGCGTCGATCCCTCGGGGAGCGCGCGGCTGGTGGTGGCCTATGAGCCGGTGTGGGCGATTAGCACCCAGGGCGGGCGAGCGTGCGCGCCTGGGGACGCCCGCGACGCCCACGCGCTCATCCGGAGCACGCTCATCGAACGGTTCGGTACGGACCGCGCCGCGCGGCACTTCCGCCTGATCTACGGCGGGAGCGTGGATCCAAAGAACATCGCCTCCTACCTTGCGGAGGAGGGGGTGGAAGGGGCGCTCGTGGGCGGCGCATCGCAGAAAGCCGCTTCGTTCCTTTCCCTCATCGACGCCGCCGCTTCATGATGCAATTTCTTGAGCTGTTCCTTCTCATCATCGGAGCGCTCGGCATCGTCTCGGGCGCCATCATCGCGATCGCCGTACTGATCCGCAAGCTCCCCACCGTCTCGCTCATCGACGTCAAGAACATCCCGGTCGATCGGAGCGCCCGGATGAAGGAGCAGATTATCGCCGACCGCATCGTGCGCTCGGTCGTAAAGAAAAGCGCGCCCGCGCGGCGATTGGCGAGCAGGGGCTGGAACGCGCTCCGCGGCAAGTTCCGGAAGGCGGCGCGTGCCGCCTTCGAACTTGAGCGCAAGGGCGAGATCCGCGCGCGCGAGGGATGGGACGCGCTCACCGCGATGAGTCGGCTCCGCCTGCTCACGCGGGAAGGGGACAAGCTCGCCAAGGAAGAACGGTACGGAGAGGCGGAACAGAAGTACCTCCGCGCGCTGGCGATAGACATGAAGAACCCCAAGACCTACGAGAAGCTTGGGAATCTCTACCTGCGTTCAAAGAACTACGAGCAGGCCCGCGAGACGCTCCGCTACGCCTCCCGGCTCTCCCCGAACGACGCGTCGGTGGTCGCGTCGTTGGGCGAGCTCGCCTACGCCCAGGGGCAGTACGAGGACGCCGTCACCTACTTCCAGCACGCCGTTTCTATCCGGCCGCGTTCCCCCCGCTACCTTGATTTCCTCCTCGAATCGTGTATAATAGGCGGGAACCGCACGTGCGCGGTGGAGGCGTTCGAGCGGCTCGCCGGGGTGAATCCCGAGAACGCCAAGCTCCCGGATTTCCACGAACGGATCAGGTTGATGGGGGAGTAGAATAACTTGTTCCTTGATATCGGAGTTCCGACGGGGAAATTACGGTTCGGACTTCAGGTATTCAGCGACATGGACCCGATCCAGGCAAAACGCCAATGGATGAAATGGCTTGGGGTCAGCGCGTCCCAGTTCTTCCCTAAAACTATCGTAACGCCCGCACGCAGTATCGGGACCTACAAGGAAAAGTCCCGATATGGCGTGTTGACGGTACATTGCGCAAACGTTAAATTGCGGAAAGTACTCGATACGTACATGCAAAAATTCGCCGATGTAGCTCAGTTGGCAGAGCGCGTCCATGGTTGACCGCAAGGTCCAGCCCACGGGAGAGGAAACTCTCCCGCGAATCCCGAATAACGGTTAAAGGCCCACACGGGTTAAGACCGTGGCGTCATTTCGACGCCCGAACGACTGACAAGGGGAGCTTCGCTCAGGTGAGCATGCTCAAGATACAGTCTAGCCCTCTGATAGTGCTTTGAAGAAACAGAGGTGTCGCGAAGGACGAGGTCACCGGTTCGATCCCGGTCATCGGCTCCAGGGCAGGTACCAAAGCGGTCAAATGGGCCTGGCTGTAAACCAGGTGGCCTTGTGCCTTCATAGGTTCGATTCCTATCCTGCCCACGCCGCCTTAGCTCAGCGGTAGAGCAACACTTTTGTAAAGTGTGGGTCCTCGGTTCGAATCCGAGAGGCGGCTTGCAAAAAGTTTATCGGTCGCGTAACGTCCCCATCCGTATGTCGCAGGAAACACTGATCAAACTCGAGTGCACCGACTGCAAGCGCATCGGGTACTATTCGACGCGCAACAAGAAGTTGAAGACGCGTCTTGAACTCCGCAAGTTCTGCCGGTGGTGCAAGAAGCACCAGCCGCACAAGGAAACTAAATAACCCCGCGCGGCGCGCGAGTGACGCCTGAACCCACCGGGGGAGTGTGGTGAAATGGTATCACAAGGGTCTCCAAAACCCTTGTTGTAGGTTCGATTCCTACCACTCCCGCCACAAAAACCGCCGCAAGGCGGTTTTTGTGATTCAGGGTTGAAACTATTTTCCTCCTTGCTAGGATGGATACATATGAAAAAACTCATTTTTTCTATCGGTCTTATCACGCTCGTTGGAGCAGGTTGCGCTAATCAGCCGACCAACACCAACACCGCTCCGCAGCCGTCTCCTTCGGCTAGCTCAAACGCACCGGCCCCATCACCATCCGGGAACATGAATAACCCATCGCCGACGCCTACCCCGAGCACGCCGAGCGAGACCGATCTCGAGACGCTCCCCGCGTTTACTCAGCCATCTGAACCGATCGACGACAGTGCGTGGGAGTCCAAGACCCTAAAGTCCGGTGTGTCCATCAAGTATCCGACCAAAGGCGTATATGCACCTAACTGGTCGCAGTCGATTCTTGCCAAGGATGACGCAAGTCTCCGTGGAAACTGTTACGTGGCCCTCGGAACCAAGTTCAACAAACAGGATTTCGGCGGTGACACCTGTCAGACGACCACCGCGTTCGACGTTGCTTCCGGCACGCGCACCGACTATTTCGTCATCAAGAAGAGCGGGGTGATAAACCTGTTTACCATCACCAGGAACTACGGCGTCGGCTTTGACATGAACGGCTACAGCGCGACCGTCGATCACATCCTCCGCGGCATAGAATAGCAATCAAGAGCGAGGCGCGGGAGGAAAACAAAAAACCGCCCGAGGGCGGTTTTTTGAATTGACTAGGCGTTCATTCCGGTACCGGGACCGCCAGCGGGTTTGGACGGCATGCCGGCGCCCTTGCCCTTCTTCGAGAGCATGCCGATCGCCCAGACCGCAGAGAGGCCGACGAGGCCGTACACGATCCGGGAGAGCATGGACATCTTCCCGAAGAGCGCGGCGACCAAGTCAAAGTCAGCCACCGCGATAAGACCCCAGTTGAGGCCGCCGACGATTAAGAGGATGCCGGCGATCCAGTCCAAAGAGGACATCTTGGTACCCATAGTGCATGGGTGAATAATGAGTTCGCTATGCGAAAAAGAGCACAATCATCCACAGTATACCAGAACAGGGCCGCGCGGTCAGTGGAGCCCGATCGCGTAGCGAGCGAGATGGAAGGCGAGGTAAATGCCGATCATGAGCACGGCTTCGGGGCGGGAGAGGCGCCGGCCGGTGACGAGCACCGCGACGCCCAATAAGAAACGGCGCACCCGCTTGGGGAGCGCCGTCGAGGCATTACTCGAAAAGGCCGTTAGTTCTTGAGCCAGTTATCCGGCAGATCCTTGCCCGCACGGACCGCCATGAACACGGCGAACACCCAGGAGAACACGAACGAGAGTTCGCCGTAGAGCGCAAGGTTCACCACCGTGTGATCGAGGAGGATGCGCACGGTGTACCAGGCGAAGAGCGCTCCCCACAGGATGAGGATGAACTCGAAGGGGAGGTGCCGTCGGTCGGGCCGTACCTCGAAGAGTTTGGCCTCGGCTACCGCACCGCCGCCGTAGGCGGTCACGGCGAAAAGGTACCCTCTGCGGAGTTCCTCAAGGTACTCCTTGGGGAGCCCCCGCCAGGTGACCGACGGGAACGCGATCATGAGGAGGATCCCGAGCACCACGCACAGGATCCCAAGCGCGAGCATGAACGCCCGCAGGTGCGGCGGAGCTTTCTTCTTTGTCATCGGACGCCTCCTTGCGGGAACCGTGGCACGTTTTTCGGACGATGTCAACCATCCACAATCAGGAAGGGTTGACGCGGCGGGTCGGTGTGCTAGCATGATCGCTCCTTAACAGAGCGAGATGAACACACCGATCCGCGAGCAGGGGACCCGCATCGTCGCGCTCATGAGCGCGGTTTTTTTATACACGCTTGCCCTCCCCCTCCCGCTACGCGCATCGGGCGGGGAGGCAGATTCGCCCGAGGCGGTGTTCCCCGGGGTGTTCTTCTTCTTTACCGTCCTGCTCCTTGCGGCGAGCATCGGCGCGCTCGCCGAGCGGGTCCGCCAGCCGGCGGTATTGGGCGAGCTCCTCATGGGCGTCGCGCTCGGCGCGCTCGCGCTCTTCCCGGGATTCGCTTCAATCCATGCGCTCCGTGAACACGTCGCAATTGAGTTTATCGCGTTCGTGGGGGTCATCCTGCTGCTCTTCCGTTCCGGGTTGGAATCGAACCTTAACGAAATGCGTCAGGTAGGCGTGCGCGCGTTCATGGTGGCTGCGGTCGGTGTCGTGGTGCCGTTCGGCTTAGGGTACCTCGTGAGCTGGGCGCTCCTCCCGGAGGCCGGGGCAAACGCGCACCTCTTCATCGGCGCGACCCTCACCGCGACCTCGGTGGGGATCACCGCACGGGTGTTCGGTGACCTTGGGGTGCAAAAACTCCGCGACGCCCGCATCGTTCTGGGCGCCGCGGTCATCGACGACGTGCTCGGCCTCCTCATTCTTGCGGTGGTGAGCGGGATCGTGCTCCACGGCGCGGTGAGCCTCGCGGGAGTGACACTCATATCAGGGAAAGCGATCGGGTTCCTCGTGGGCGCCATCATCCTGGGTCGGCTCCTCGCGCCCCGATTCGGCGCGCTGTTCTCTCGCATCCATAATGGGGTGGGGATGAAGCAGAACCTTGCGCTCCTCCTGTGCGCGGCCGGCGCGCTCGGGGCCGCGGCGCTCGCTGGCCTTGCCCCCATCGTGGGCGCCTTTGCCATCGGGCTCGTGCTTGACCCGGTGCACTTCAAGGCGTTCTCCAAACCGCGGGTGAGCGCGCTCGCGCGACGCTGGGCCGAGGCCGTGCGCGGGGATAACGCCCAGATCGCCGCCGAGATGGACGCGTTCGCGCACCGCGAGGAGGATGCGCACGTCGAACGCATCATCGACCGCATCCAACGCATCTTCGTCCCCGTCTTCTTCGTCTACACCGGTCTGCAGGTGGACCTGCGTACCTTCGCCGATCCCGCGGTGCTCGGCGTTGCGCTCGCGATCACCGCGGTCGCGGTCATCGGCAAGGCGGTTTCTGGAGCGGTCGCCGGAGGGGGAGTGAACCGCCTGCTCGTCGGGTTCGGCATGGTCCCGCGCGGCGAGGTGGGACTCATCTTCGCGAACATTGGGAAAGGGCTTGGAGTGGTGGACGACGCGCTCTTCTCGGCGCTCGTCATCGTGGTGATCCTCACCACCCTCATCACGCCGCCCATACTCGGCGCGCTCATCACCCGCGCGCGTTCGCGTACCGCCCAGGCCTTGGCATAGCGAAAAAAAGAGACGCCCCCGTGCAGCAGATCTGCACAGGGGCGTTCGCGTTCATTCCCCGTGGGGGATCGTCACCCCGGCGGGGAGCGTGATGTGGCCGAAGTAGATGAGCGACCAGCGGCCGCCGCCCACGGTCTCGGTCTCGACCACATCATGCTCGAGCGCGGCCACTTCACCGCCGGTGTGCGCCGCGATCTTCTTCCCCGTGAAGACGAGCGCGGTGCCCGGCGACCACCGGTACAAGGTGCGCGCCTTGCCGAATCGCATGCCCGGGCGGCTCTCTGCCACCTGGATGGTAAGGAAGTCGCGGTCGGTGTGGGGCTTAGCTATCGCTCCCTGCGGATGCCCCGCGTCGTAGATGATCGCGCGGATCGCGTCCTGCTGGAGCATGATCGCGTTCATGAAATGGAGCTCAAATTGGTGCCCCGGGAGCCGCACGTCCAGCTCCTGGACGATCGGCAGGAGGGCGATCCGACAGCGTTTCATGAGCTGCTCGCAGGCGGTGAGGAGCGGTGCGTAGCCCTTGCGGTCCACCCCGCGCCAGGTGAGGAGCCAGTCGAGCCGCGGCCGGTACATGAAGACGAACTTGCGATCGAACCGTTCGTCCGGCTCGTCGCCCGGTCCTCCGTCGCGGCGGATGAGCCCGTCATCGGGATCGGGGCGGCCCTGATGCCGCTTCTTGATGGCGAACTCCCATTCGTGACGGTACTCTTCGGGTTCTTCAATAAGCCGCGAGAGCGGGGTGATGATATCATCGGCGAGAGAACCGATCTCAAGCCGGATGAGCGTATGGGAGACGCGCGCGAGCTCGGCCGCGCGCTCTCCCGGATCGTCGATCGAGAGCGAGAGCTGGCATTGCATCGCGTACCTCCCAGGTATGGTTGTCGCTAAGGAACTCGCGGCCAGTATGGCAGAGGCGCAGGGCGAGGAAAACGGATAACTCGGAAGAAAAGAATACGGCCCCGCGCTCATAGCCGGGCCGGGCGTAAGGGGCGACCCCAAAGAGCATGACCTCGCGGTGTGGGATGCGTCCGGTCTCCCCCAAGGATCCCTTCCATATCGTGACTATCGGAAGATTGGCAGTGGAAACGGATGCCCTTGCTACGGAGCTTGGAGGTTTTCTTACCGATACGCGAATCCGCGTCGAGCAGTTCACCCTAAGTGGATAACCCGCCTTTCCTCGGTGCTCCATACTTGCTAATCTGGCACATAGAGTTCTTTCCTAATTCATAAGCATCATTTCTATGATGTCCAGGAGGGTTTTTTTATTGCTACGTCGCGCGGGCGCGCTGTCTGCCGTTCTCGCGATTTCGTCCCTTTCCGGCGCACCCGCCGCGCGGGCACAGTCGGTCGGTTTGCAGGCGGCGTATAATCTAGACAACACCATCACGACAAGCGGGAACACGCCCATCGCCTTCACTCTCTCATCAGGCGGGTTCACCGTCTCGGGTTCAAGCCCCATCGACTTCACCGGCGGGTTCCTCGCCGGCGCTTCGCCGTTCGTCTTCGAGGGAGCGACCGCTGACGCGCACGAGACGACCCTCACCATCACCGACCCCACCGCCTCCCGCACCATCACCTTCCCGAACGCGTCGGGGACGGTGGCGGTTTCCGCCGCTGTACCACTCGTGCTCTCGTCGGACGGGGAGATCGCTTGTCCGACCTGTGTGACCTCGGTGTCCACCTCCCTTCAGGACGCCTATGGGAACGGGAACACGATCACGACCGCGTCCTCGACACCCCTCTCCGTAGTTCTCGCATCGGGTGGTCTCAACATCAGCGGCACCGACGGGGTGAACATCGATACGGACGCCTCTTCGCTCGTCCGCTCCGCGGGGAGCCTCACGCTCGCTGGCGATGAGCTTACGTTCACCGCCGATTCGGGAAGCGTCACGCTCGGTGAGGGTACCAACCGGATAACGAATACCGATGAGGAAGATCTCGTCTTCTCAACGTCGGGGGATTTCATCCGCATCGAGGATGGGAAGATTTTCGTGCTTGGTGCAGATCCCCCCAAGCCGGTGGGCACCAATGGCGCGATGTATTATGACGAATTCCACAACAGACTCCGATGTTTCGAGAACGGGTTCTGGAAGCACTGCGATACCCAGTCGTCGCTCCAGGAGGCGTACCTGTTGAGTAACATCATCTTCACGAGTGGTGAGGAGATATCGTTCTCGCTTCTTAACGGCGGTTTCAGCGTGGCGGGGCCCTCGCTCGTGAACTTCTCCGGAGCAACCTTCGGGTCCGAAAAACTCTTCGCTCTCGAAGGTGTCACCATCGATGATAACGAGATCGACCTCATGATTGCCGATCCGACCGCCGATCGGATAATCACGATTCCGAACGCGTCGGGGACCTTCGTGGTCTCTGCCGCTTCCCCCCTGTCGCTCTCCTCCACGGGTCATCTCACCTGCCCTGGCTGTATCCCCTCGATCTCCCTTCAGGACGCCTATGACGGCGGGGCGGCCATCGCTACCGGTAAGAACACCGCCATCGTCTTCACTCTCTCATCAGGCGGGTTCACCGTCTCGGGTTCAAGCCCCATCGATTTCACCGGCGGGTTCCTCGCCGGCGCTTCGCCGTTCGTCTTCGAGGGAGCGACCGCTGACGCGCACGAGACGACCCTCACCATCACCGACCCCACCGCTGACCGCACCATCACCTTCCCGAACGCGTCGGGGACCGTGGCGCTCACCGGCACGTCGGCCTCGTTTACCACGCTCACCGCATCAACCTCTCTCACGATCGGGAGCGGCGGGAGCACCGCGGCGCTCTCCGGCCACCTCTCCGCCACGGGCACCGCGGGGAACGGGGGAACCACCATCCCCGGACTCCAGTGCATCAACGACACGATAACGGTGACCGGAGCGGTGAACGGCGATACGGTGATCGCCACCCCGCCCACGGGCATCGAGAACTTTCTGCTCTGGGGTGCGTTCGTCTCTGCGAGCGACACGGTGACCATCCGCATCTGCAACATCCGCTCCTCAAGCACCAACTCCCAGGATCGTACCTGGCGGGTGGACGTGTGGAAGCACTAGCGTAACGGCTTACAGGGGAAAACCGCCCGTAGGCGCGCGGGCGGTTTTCCGTTACGATGGAGCGCCATGATCGATTACACGCCGATTCCCACCATTACGATCGGTGCGCTCCACGTCTCGACCCACGGACTCCTCATCGCGGGCGGGTTCCTCGTCGCGGCGCTCTGGGGCAGGCGGCGGGCCGCCGGCGCAGGGTTGGACGTGGAGCGCGTGGATACCGCGCTCGTCATCGGCGCGATCGCAGGGCTCGTCGGGGCGCGGGTCGTGTACCTCATCTTCGCAGGCGGAGGAATGAGCGTTACCGAGATGCTCAAGATCTGGGAAGGGGGATTGTCGTCGCACGGAGGGTACCTCTTCGGCATCATCGTTGGGTTGGGGTATCTTAAATGGAAACGGGTCGAGGTGCTTCGCTATGCTGACGCGCTCATTCCCTATATGCTCGTGGGATGGGCGATTGGGCGGATCGGTTGTTTCCTGAACTGGGACTCCTTCGGCCGGGTGCCCACCGGCGGCTGTCCGCACTGCGTTATCGTGGACGGGGTGCCCCGTCACCCGACCCAACTCTATGAGTCGGTGGGGTACCTTGCGGCCTTCCTGCTCGTCAAAAAGGCGGCATCGTGGCCGGTACATGTTCTCGCGGCGCCCGGCGCACGAGCCGCCCTTGCTCTTGGTCTCTTCGGGGTGGTACGGACGGTCGTCGATTCGTGGCGTGCGGAGAGCGTGGAGTATCTCCTCTTCTCCCGGGTCGTCTCGGTCGCGCTCATCGTCGGCGCGGCGGCATACCTTATCCTGCGCGCACGCCGCGCCGCTGTGGTACGATAAAAGACATGCCGGGTCTTCATGAAACACGCGATGCCGCATGGGTGGTCACCGTCACCATGGGGTATGGGCACCTTCGTGCCGCCTACCCGCTCCGCTCCATCGCGAAGCGTCATTACCTCTACGCCGACGACTACGAGGGGATGCCCGAGAGCGACCGCAAGATATGGAAGAACAGCCGGTCGCTCTACGAGACGGTTTCCCGTTTCCGCAAGGTGCCCATCATCGGGACCACCGCGTTTCGCCTCATGGACGAGTGGCAGGAGATCCCCGCGTTCTATCCTCGGCGCGACCTCTCAAAGCCCATCTTTCAGGTGAAGCAGGCCTACCGTCTGTTCAGTCAGGGGTTCATGAAGCACCTTGCCGCGCATCTGGGCTCTGCAAAGCTTCCTCTCGTGACCTCGTTCTTCATGGTGGCGCAGGCGGTCGAGTACCACGGGTTTACGCAGGACATCTATTGTATCGTCTGCGACACCGATATCTCGCGCATCTGGGTCGCGCTCGATCCAAAAAAGAGCAAAATCAACTTCATCGCACCCAACCGACGGGTGGTCGAGCGCCTCAAGCTCTATGGGGTGCCGCCGAGGCGCATCCATTTGACCGGGTTCCCGCTTCCTAAGGCGCTCGTCGGGGGGACGGATAACGCGACGCTCCGGCGGGACCTGGGGGCGCGGCTCGCGAACCTCGATCCCACCGGCATTTACCGCCATCGGTTCGGTCCGGCGGTGCAGGAACTCCTTGGGAAGGCGAATTACCCCGTGCGGAAGACCCATCCGCTCACCCTCGCCTTCGCGGTGGGCGGAGCCGGCGCCCAGCGCGAGCTCTCCATCCCCATTCTCACGAGTCTCAAATCGAGGATCCGCGAACGGCGCATCCGGGTGCTCCTGATCGCCGGGAACCGGCAGGAGGTCGCCGATTATTTTGAGGGCGTGATCATGAAGCTCGGGATGAGTGGGTGGAAGAACGGGGTGAAGGTGGTAATCGGCAAGGATAAGCAGGACTATTTCGATAAGCTCGAGGAGGCATTCCCCTCGATCGACGTGCTCTGGACCAAACCCTCGGAGCTCTCGTTCTACTCCGGTCTGGGCATCCCCATCGTGCTCGCGCCCACCATCGGGAGCCAGGAGGACTTCAACGCCTGGTGGCTCCGGAACATCGGCGCCGGCATCCCACAGCTCGATCCGCGTCACACCGACGAATGGCTCTTCGACTGGCTCGACTCCGGCTGGCTCGCGCGCGCGGCGGTCGCCGGCTTCACCAGCGCGCCCGGCCGCGGGACGTATCGGATCGAGGAGCTCGTGAGACACGGGCGCCCGCGTCTTCCCGAGCCCATCGAACCGGTGTAAGGCATGTTCAGGCAGTACCGTAATACCAGCATTTTCCTAATAGGGCTCGGCATCGCGATCGTCATGTACGCGGTGGGGGCAATGGAGCGGCTCGTGTCGCTCCTCGGCGTCTATGGGTACGTGGGCGCCCTCGCGCTGGGCATTCTCTATGCGTCCGCGCTCACCGCGGGGTTCGCCTCCCTCGCGTTCGTCGCGATGGGCGGCGACCTTAATCCCATCGTCGTCGCGATGCTCGGCGGATTCGGGTGCATGGTGGCGGACCTCGCGATCTACTCGTTCGTTCGGATCGGGATCATGACAGAACTGCGCGCGCTCGCGAACCGTTTCATCCCCGCCACCGGGCTCGCTAAGCTGCGGGCATTTTCCTTGCGGAGGGGCATTCGACCGCTCCTCCCTATCTTAGGCGCGATCATCATCGCGTCTCCCTTCCCGGACGAGCTTGGGGTGAGCCTTTTCGCGGTCGCCGGCGTGCGCATCAAGGCGCTTGCCGCGGTCGCGCTCGTCCTGAACACGATCGGCATATACCTTTTGGTCACGCTCGGGAGCGTGTTATGACCGAGCACGCCCCCACATTCTACGCGCTCCCCGTCACCGAGGCGCTACACCGGTTAGCAAGCGCTGAAGCCGGGCTCACGAGCGACGAGGCGCGCGCGCGGCTCGCCCAAACCGGACCCAACCGTCTCCCCTCGGCGCCGCGCGCTTCTTTCGTGCTCATTTTCCTCCGACAGTTCGCATCCCCGCTCGTGTTCCTCCTCCTGGGGGCGCTCGCGATCTCCGCGTATCTCAATGAACCGACGGACGTCGCCATCGTGAGCATCACGGTGGCGGTTACGGTGCTCTTCGGATTTTTCCAGGAAGCAAAGGCAGAACGTTCGCTCGCCGCGCTCCGGAGCACGTTACAGCTCACCGCGCGCGTGCGGCGGGACGGGCGGGAACGGCAGGTAGATGCCACGACGCTCGTGCCCGGGGATATCGTCCTCGTCGAGACCGGGGACCGGATCGCTGCGGATCTCCGCATCGTCTCCGGCCACGATCTCGCTTCGGACGAGTCCCCGCTCACCGGGGAATCGCTCCCCGTGCGCAAATCCCCAGATCCGGTAGAGCCCAAAGCCACGCTCGCCGATCGACGCTCCATGCTTTTTGCCGGCTGTGCCGTGGTCGGAGGCGAGGGGACGGGAGTGGTCACGGCTACCGCAGCACGAACGGAGGTGGGCAGGATCGCGCGCGATCTCGTGGGCATCACGGACGAACCCTCGACCCTTCAGCTCCAGATCCGACGGCTTGCGCTCACGATCACGGTTATCGTGACCGCTGCCGCGGTCGCCATTCTTACGGTGGGGTTCGTTCGCGGTATGCCGACCCACGAGGTCTTGCTTCTCGCGGTCGCGATCGCGGTGGCCGCGATACCGGAGGGACTGGTGGTTTCCGTCACCGTCATACTTTCGGTCGGCATGCTCGTGCTCCTTAAGTCGAAGGCGCTCGTGCGTCGGCTCACGGCCGCGGAAACGTTGGGCGCGGTCTCCGTGGTCTGCCTTGATAAGACCGGCACGCTCACGGTCGGGCACATGGAACTCGTCACCCTCGAGGGTCATGAACAGACACTTCTTGATCTCATCGTCACCGGGGTTTCGGCGCATGTGGTGAACCCGGAGGATGCGGAGAAGCGGTGGGAAGTGACCGGAGAGGGAACGGAGGCGGCGATGCTCGCGGGCGCGCTCGCGCGCGGAGCGGGTGAGGCATACCGATCGCGGAAGATAGTGCACGATCTCCCGTTCTCGGCCGATCGCGGCTATCGAGCGACCGAGACGCGCGCGGCGGACGGGCGCCGGATCGTCATGATCGGGGCTCCCGAGCGGATACTCGCCGCGTCGGCTTTTTTTGACGACGGGTCGGGGGTGAAGAAGATGACGGTAGCCGCGAAAAATAGCTTTTCCGCTTCGCTCACCGCGCTCGCGGAACGCGGCACGCGGGTGGTGGCGATCGCGTACCGTCCGATGAAAGCGCATGAGCAGTTCTCCGAGGAATCGGCGAAGCCTTCACGCCTGGTGTTCGCGGGATTCGCCGGACTTGAGGACCCGCTCCGCCCCAACGCCGCAAAACTGATCGCCCGATTGCGGCGTGCGGGGATCCGCGCGGTGATGATCACCGGCGATAATCCGTTGACCGCGGCCACGATCGCGCGGACCGTCGGCATCATCGGAGAAGGGGAGCAGGCGATAACCTGGAACGAGGTCGCCGCGCTCCCGCGCGGGGAACGGCTTTCTGCCGTGGAGCGCCACGCGGTTTTCGCGCGCGTCCCACCCTCGGACAAGCTCGGGCTCGTGACCGCGCTCCAGGAATCCGGAGCGATCGTCGCGATGACCGGTGACGGGGTGAACGACGCTCCGGCATTGAAGCGGGCCAATATCGGGGTAGTGATGGGGAGCGGGACCGACGTCGCCAAGGCGGTAGGGGACCTGGTGCTCTTGGACGACAATCTGGAGACGATCGTGCGGGCGGTCTCGGGCGGGAGGCGCATGTTCGAGAACATCCGAAAGGTCGCGCTCTTTCTATTGGTTGACAGCTTCCAGGAGGTGTTGCTCGTCTCCGCCTCACTCTTCTTCGGGCTCCCGCTTCCGGTGTTGCCGGCACAGATCCTTTGGGTCAACCTCATACAAGACACGCTCCCGAGCTTCGCGCTCGCTTTCGAACGCGGGGAATCCCATGCGATGGATGACCCGCCACGGTCGACCTCCGAGACCATACTGGGTGGCCGGGTCCGATCGTTCCTGCTCATATATGGGGCGTTCACGAGCGTACTGCTCCTCTTCTTCTATCTCGTGGCGCTCACCGTGGTTCCGGAGATTGAGCGAGTGCGCACGCTCGTGTTCGTAGCGCTCGGCCTCGATTCGTTGCTTATCATCTTCTCGCTCCGTAAGTTCCGATCGAGCATCGTGCGGAGCCCGCTCTCGGAGAACCCGCTGCTCCTCCTCGCCGTGGGGATCGGCTTTGTCCTGTTCCTCTCCGCGCTCTACGTGCCCGCGCTTGGCCGTATCCTCGGCACCGTGCCGTTAGGCGGGTACGAATGGCTCGTGCTCCTCGCCTACGGACTCACGCAACTTATCGTCACCGAGCTCGTGAAGATGCGACTGCTTTCACGTAACGGATCGTCGAGTACGACATGACCTCGCGGCTTTCCCCACGCCGTCGTCATTTCGTCCGGCACGCGATCCCTGCGGCAATCGTCGCTTCCGCATTCCTCGTCATCTTCCTCGTGACCGTGGTGCGCGAGAATGTCGGCCGCCGGACCCCCATCGGCTGGGGGGTCACCTTCTCCACCAAGTACGCGCGCGAGCTCGGCATCGAGTGGCGCGAGGCCTACCTCGCGATGCTCGACGAGCTCGGGGTTACGCGCGTGCGCATTCCTATCCACTGGGACGAGGTCGAACGGGAGCCGGGTTCGTATCGGTTCGAGGAGATCGACTGGATGCTCACCGAGGCGGCGAAGCGGGACGTCTCCGTGCTGCTCGTCGTCGGCCGGCGCACCCCGCGTTGGCCCGAATGCCATACCCCGTCGTGGGCGGCGATGCTCGGGCTCGAGCGGCAGAACGAACGCGTGCTCGAGTTGGTGCGTCGGGAGGTCGAGCGCTTCAAGAGCGCTCCCGCGGTGGTCGGCTGGCAGGTGGAGAACGAACCGTTGCTCGACGTTTTTGGGGTCTGTCCGCCCGGAGACGTCGCGCTCCTCGGTAAGGAGCGCCGGATCGTGAAGGAGCTCGACCCGGGCCGGCCTGTCGTCATCACGGACTCCGGCGAGCTCTCGCTCTGGCTCCCCGCCGGGCTCTACGCGGACGTGCTCGGCATCTCAATGTATCGGGTGACCTGGAACCGATGGCTCGGGTATTTCTATTATCCGATCACCCCCGCGTTCTATCAGCGCCGCGCGAGCGCGCTCTTCCCCATCATTAAGAAGGTGATCATCACCGAACTCCAGGCCGAACCGTGGCCGTCCCGGAATCGGGCCATCCCCAATGTGCCTTTGGGCGAGCTCTATGAGACGATGAACATCCCGCGGCTCCGCTCGAACATCGAGTTCGCGCGCCGCGTGGGGTTCAGCGAGGTGTACCTCTGGGGAGTGGAGTGGTGGTACTGGGTGCGTGCAAAGGGCGATTCATCGTTCTGGAACGAGGCCCGGGCACTGTTTATGGGAGGAAAATAGTGGCATAGTGGAGCCATGAGGTGGCGCCTCACCACATCGGCGTACCTAGCGCTCGCGGTGATCGCGTCCACCGCGGGCGCGTTTAACGTAGCTGTACCGCCGGGGGCGCTCTCGGTCGCGTTCCTCGAACCCGTGCCGGTGCTCACGCTGGACCCTACCGATCAGGCGGGGGCATTTTTCGGATACTCATCGGGCCGTCTGGGAGACGTAAACGGTGACGGACTCACGGACCTGGCGGTCGGCGCACCGTACTTCGATGCCGAGGAGGTCGGCGAGGGACGCGTGTACGTCTATCACGGCTCGGCAACGGGCCTTTCATCGTCCCCGGCGCTCACGCTCGACCCGACCGATCAGGCCGGCGCGGCGTTCGGCTCATGGACGCGCGGGACCGACGTGAACGGCGACGGGTATCCTGACCTCATCGTCGGCGCACCGTACTTCGATGCCGAGGAGGTCGACGAGGGACGCGTGTACGTCTATCACGGCTCGGCCACAGGCCTTTCGTCGTCCCCGGCGCTCACGCTCGACCCGACCGATCAGGATTCTGCCCGTTTCGGTGAATGGGGGGCGGTGGGGGACGTCAACGGGGACGGGTATGGCGACGTGCTCGTGAGTTCCGCATGGTACGACGCGTTGGAGGTCGACGAGGGACGCGTGTACGTCTATCACGGCTCGGCCACGGGCCTTTCATCGTCCCCGGCGCTCACGCTTAACCCAACCGAACAACCGGGAGCGCTCTTCTCTTACTTCAGCATCGCATCCGGGGACGTTAACGGCGACGGATATAGCGACGCACTTATCGGCGCGATATCCTTTGACGATGAGGGAGTCGATCCGCCCGACAACGATACGGGTCAAGTGTACGTCTATCACGGCTCGGCCACGGGCCTTTCATCGTCCCCGGCGCTCACCCTCGAACCGACCGATCAGCTCGGCGCGCAGTTCGGCTTCGCCGGTCCGAGCGTGGGGGACATAGACGGCGACGGCTATGCCGACGTCTCGATCGGCTCTAACGGCTTCAATGGAGCGAAGGGCGCGGTCTTCATCTATCACGGATCCGCCTCTGGACTCTCACCAAGCCCGGCGCTCGTCCTTGACCCTATCAGTCAATCCATAGCGCAGGTCGGCAGCTGGACCACGCTCGGGGGGGACGTCAACGGCGACGGGTACGCGGACCTGGCGGTGAATGCGTTCTCCTTTGACGGGAGCGTCGTAGACGAGGGGGGTATCTTCCTCTATCTCGGCTCCAAGAGCGGTCTTGGGACGACCCCGGTCCTCACCCTGGAGGATTCCGATCAGGCGCTCTCCGCGTACGGCTCGGAGGTCGAGTTCGCCGACGTGAACGGCGACGGGTATGCGGACCTCATCACAGGTGCGTACCAGTTTGACGCCGAAGCGGTCGACGAGGGGCGCTTATACGTGTATTTGGGTAACAATGACGGGGTGGAGGGAGCAGACGTTTCGATTATTGATGGCACTACGCAGGGGGGCGCCAGTTACGGACGCGCGATCACGGAGGGGCGCGGCGCCGACTTTAACGGCGATGGTTACTTTGACCTGCTCGTCGGCTCGGCTGGGTATGATGCCGAGGTGGCGAACGAGGGCGCGGTCTTTGCGCACTACGGCACATCGAACGGAATCTCGGCGGTCGCGGACGTCATCATCCACCCCTCCGACCAAGCTTCGGCGTTCTACGGGATCAATATCGTTGCCGGAGATTTTAACGGAGACGGATACACGGACGCGGCGATCGATGCGCCGTTCTTTGACGCGCCGGAGGTAAACGAGGGGCGGGTGTATATCCATTACGGTTCCCCGAGCGGACTCTCGCCGTCCCCCGGGCTCACCCTGGACCCCACCGATCAGGCGAACGCGAATTTCGGGTTCGGCATACTCACCACCGGCGACGTGGATAACGACGGATATGATGACCTCGTGGCGAGCGCCTTTGGCTTCGATGCCGAGGAGGTAGACGAGGGTCGTGTGTATCTCTACAAGGGTTCTTCCTCCGGGCTCTCGGCGGCTCCTGCATGGATTACCGACCCGACCGATCAGGCCACGTCCTCCTTCGGCATCCGCCACGCGCTCGCGGACGTGAACGGCGATGGGTTCCTCGACCTCATGGTCGGTGCACACCGCTATGACGCCGAAGCGGTCGACGAGGGACGCGTGTACGTCTACATGGGTACGGCATCGGGAATTCCGTCGAGTCCGACCCTCACCTTAGACCCCACCGACCAGGTGGACGCGCGGTTTGGTACGTTCATTCAACCGGCTGATGTGAACGGCGACGGCTATGACGATGTGGTCATCGGCGCCCCGCGGTACGACGGAAGCGTGGTCGATGAGGGAGCGGCGTTCGTATTCATGGGGTCTGCATCCGGGCTCGCGACCACTCCATCGCTCACGCTTGAGCCAGGGAATGAAGTACTTTCGTTATTTTCGAATCTCATGACCGCGGGGGATATGAACGGAGACGGCTATGACGACGTCATGGTGAGCGCGTTCAATTTTGACGCAGACGCCGTTGATGAGGGCCGGGCGTATCTTTATTACGGGTCATCTTCCGGGCTTGCGTCGGTTCCCGGTTTCATCACCGACCCCACCGATCAGGCCTCTGCCTCGTTCGGTACCGTGTTGGGTTCGGGCGATTTTAATAACGATGGGTTCGGGGATATTGCGGTCGGCGCTCCGAATTTCGATAATCCAGCATCGAACATTGGCCGCGTCTACCTCTACTACGGGGGAGAGGGACAGGGGACTGACCGCGGGCTCCGCCAGCTCCAGCCCCAGTCCTCCGACCCCCTCGCCCCGGGGAACGTCACCACCCTCCAGTCCTCGGTG
>Ga0187892_10000617_pt1 | contig 91221 bp, 67 predicted proteins | sample MA1701073metaG_FD_139345 | JGI IMG/M metagenome (GOLD analysis project Ga0187892, IMG submission 139345) | Bio-ooze microbial communities from a basaltic lava cave in the Kipuka Kanohina Cave System on the Island of Hawaii, USA - MA170107-3 metaG ... | reverse complement strand
GGCATTCGCCCGCCCTCCGGGCGGAGGAAAATAGATCAGCGCCTTCCAGGGACTGAAGTCCCTGGCAACGACCGCGCGCCCTACGGGCGAACGGCAGACACATCCTCCTGCCTTTGGCGGGCGCAAGACCGGACATGCACCCCGTTCATAGGGTTCCGAAACCGATCGACGCGGTTTGTATTCTGGGGCCTGGCGAGCCTGCTCGCCCTCGCGCTCTCGGGTTGTGGAGGAGAGACGTGTAGTAGTGGCGATTTAGACCCGTTCGAAATCTGCGACGACGGCAATCTGGCTGACGGCGACGGGCGCGACAGCAACTGCACGCCCACGGGTTGCGGCAATCTTGACCGCCGGCGAGGACTGTGACGACGCCAACGGCGACGGCTGCAACGGCTGCACGAACGTCTGCACGATCACGACCGGCTGTGGGGCTTGCTGCGCCGGCGATCAGTGTTTCGAGGCGAGCGAGGCGGACTGTCTGCAGGGCTTGCCGGCCACAACTTCGTGACCGCTGCGGACGAGGTCTGGCGCCTGCAAACCGGCGACGGTCCTGAATGCCGCTTCTTTCAAGCCATGGCCGATCGGGGCCACTATCGCGAATCAGGGACCACCCGCCAGGGCATCTACGTCTGCTCGCCCAGCGGCAAGCTGCTGGCGTCGATCAACTCGCTCGATCCTGGGGAGGTCGCCCAGACGCTCGACTCGGGTCTGGCCGCCTGGAGCGAGCTTCCGGACAGCGAGCGGCATCTTCCCGCAAACTTCGCCGCTCAGCGCGAGGCGCGCTGGGAGCAGCGGCTGCCCCGCGATGGGCTGATTCTCGAGTCGGTGAATCGCGAGCTTGCCGACGCCACGCTGCCCGACGAGCGCCAGCGCAGCGACCGCTGGAACCGCGACCACGTCTGGTTCAGCGCGTAGAGCCGGAAGTGGTAGTGGTGCAGACCGTGACCGCGCGGTGGCGCCGGGCCGCCGTAGCCGAGCTTGCCGAACGAGTTTTTGCCCTGAACTGCGTCAGCCGGCGGTTGCGGGTTCGCCATTTTGGCGACGTTCTCAGGCAGGCCGGCGAACTGCGGCGAGAGCTTGTAGATCAGCCAGTGGACCCACGGCTGCGGGGTGGGCGCGTCGGGGTCGTCGCAAATCAGCGCCAGCTCCGCGGTGCCGGCCGGCACACCGGACCAGCGCAAGGCCGGTGAGACGTCCTCACCATCCCCGGTGTACTTCTTCGGGATCGCTGCGTTATTCGCGAAAGCGTCGCATTCGATGATCAGCGGCATGGTCGAGCCTCCGAGGCGCATGATAGTGCCTCGGGGGAACGAATTCGAGTCGCGGAGGACGAGTTCGCTCGTATCGGGGTCAGATTGCTCCGACCGGGACTAGTGCCGTGCGGCCACGCGGTCGTCGTGATCGATGCCGGGATCCCAGACGCGCAGCTCGGCGATCTCGACCTCAAGACTGGCGGCGGCCGCGTCGGCGTAAACGGGGATGCGGCGCTTGTGGCCGGGAAACAGCGGACCACGCCATTCATCGTCCAACGCCAGGGGCGTGGCACCGTAGACGGTCCAGTCCTTCAGCGGATGGGCATCGTCATCGAGCGACACGAGGCGCAGGGCCAGCACCGAGACGACCTGCTCGCCCTGGTTCTCGATCTCGACCATGCCACGCGTCGGAATCCGGCGAACGCGGGCGTGCCGGCCGGCGGACTCGACGCGGTCAGGCTCGCCCCGCTCCACGACCGTGGCCTCGATGGCCAACGAACGGGCGTAGGCCGGGTCGCGACGGTCCTTGGTGGCGTCGGCCAGGATGGGGGCGGCGTCCTGGAGCGTGGCGGGCAACGACTCGAGCGCCTGGCCGGCGACGGCGATGAGGTCGCCGGCCCGGCTGTCGAAGCGGCTAATCACGTAGCTGGCCACGCCGGAAGCACACAAGATGACAGTGATGGCCACGGCCGCCACGGACTTGAACAGCGTAGCGAACGCGGACGGCCGGCGAGGCGTCCAACCGGCTGGGGGGAACTGGTCGTGTCGCGACATGTCTCGGCTCCTTCTTGCGGACCCAGCCGCACCGCTCCGCCGGTCTGGCGGGTCCAAGAGTGGATTGTGCGGTCGGCCGGAAATATTCGCCGAGCAGAACGGAATGACCGCATTTCTCGACGTGGCGGGCGTTTGGCCGGCGGCCGGACGCTCGCGGTGGCTTGCATCCCTGCGCCGTTGTGCCCGAGCATCGCGAACAGGGCCTTGCGTCGACCGAGCGCAGGCCCCGCGCGGTGGGAGTATGCACCCCCGCATGGCCGCGCTTGCGCTTGGCCATGCCACGCGCTTGCGCTTGGCGATGGCACGCACGTCACGCTCATTCCTTGGAGGGTAGCGGATAGGCCACCACGCTGCGGTGGCCGTCGCGGTCGTACGCCCGAACGCCGAAGACGTAATTGTCCTTCGAGAGCGGCGACGTGAATTCCGTGACGTTGCCGACATCGCGGGTGTGCTGCCACAGCGCCGCCGTGGTCTCGCGCCACAAGACTTCGTAGCCAGCAACGTCCGGTTCGGAGTTTGCGTTCCAGCGCAGCGTCGTGTCTGTGGTCAGTTTGGCAGTGAGCACGCGCGTGTTCGCCGGCGGCGCCGGGCCGCGGGCCAGGCTGGCCAGCGCAGCCGCGTTCACGCGCGTCACGTTGGCGATGTAATCGAAGTCGCAGAACTGCGGCAGATCGCCGTATTGCACGCCGTCTTCGACGCGCACGTTCTGGTGCTGGTGGCGGTAGTCTTCGTTCATCTCGGTGAAGCGCACCGCGGCAAAGCCCTCGCGGGCGAACGGCTTGTGGTCACCCCCGCGCAGGAAGCGGTCGCGGCGCCAGATGAGCACGACGTCCATCTGCGGCACGTACAGGTCGGCGCATTCATCGATGAAGCGGGCCAATTGGCGGGCGGGCGAGTCGTTGTCGCTGCCGGTGTCGAGCCGGATCTTCTTCTGTTCCTCGGACTCGGTCTCGGGCGCGCCTTCGGAGAAGAGCCGCACGTGCTCGGCGTCGACTGTGCCGTCCGCGGCGGTGCTGCTGCCGATGATGTCCAGCGTGATCATGCCCTGCACGTCGTGATTGTGCGCCTGGGCCCGGCGGGCCATGAACGTCGAGCCGTACAGGCCCTGCTCCTCACCGGCCACGGCCATGAACGTGAGCGTGGCCTCGAACTCGCGGCGACACAGCACGCGGGCCAGCTCGAGCACGGCGGCCACACCGCTGGCGTCGTCGTTGGCGCCGGGGGCGTCGCATTCGCTGTCCTTCGGGTCGGAGCAGATGCTGTCGTAGTGACCGCTGACGATGTAAATCCGCTCTACCGACTCGGGCTGCGTCCCCCGCAGCGTGGCGAACACGTTGACGATCTCGACCGGCCGCGTGATGCGGCGGCCGTCGGGGCGCTGCACGTAGCCGCGGGCGTCGACCTGAAGGCGCCCGCCGGTGTCGGCGCTGATCTTGCGCAGCTCAGCCTCGATCCACCGCCGGGCCGCGCCAATGCCGCGGGTCGGACTCTCGGTTTCGCTGGCCGTGTGCCGCGTGCCGAAGCTGACCAGCTTCAGCACGTCGGCTTCGATGCGGGAAGCGTCGATCTCGTTCATCATCGCGATGATGTCGGGGTCGGCCGGCGGCGCTGGTTGAGTCGCCGGCGATCGGGCTGCGGCGAGCAACGGAAGTTGGAACGCGAAGAGCGTGATGAGCATCCGGGGCGTCCTTGATCGGGGCCTCACTCAGCGGAACGTCGCGGGAAGGGATTCCCGCGGCGGTGGGTGCGAGAACGGATTCTCGCACCAGCGTGTGGGTGGGTGCGAGAACGGATTCTCGCACCAGCACGATTCTCGCACCAGCATATTCACGCACCAGCACGTTCTCGCACCAGCAGATTCTCGCACCAGCATATCCTCAGGATCTCAGTGCCTCAGAGTCTCTTTCCCGGCGGGAATTGGAAATCGACGACCTGCAGTTCGACGCTGGTGCGGCCGTTGTAGGTGTTGATGATCGGCTCGAACGCGACGCGGCAGCGGCGATGGAGCTTGAGCTGCTCATCGACGGAGGCCAGTCCGAAGGCGATGCCCTTGAGGATTGCGCCGTTGTCGTCGAGCGAGAATTGCAGGTGGTCGCCGTTCCTGCCGACACGGCGAGGTTCGCCGGCTAACGAACACCAGCGGCTGGCCAACCGGGGGCGGGGATTGCCCGATCCGAATGGGCCGATGTTGGCCACGGCCTGGGCCGTCCGCAGGTCGAGGACGTCCAGCGGCACTTCGGCGTCGAGGCGCAGCTTGGGCGTCAGATCGGCGCCGGTCAGCATCTGATTGGCGCGGGCGATGAACGCCTCGGTGAAGGCCTCGATCCGATCGCGGGCGATGGTGAGCCCGGCGGCCATGGCGTGCCCGCCAAACGCCTGCAAGTGCTCGCCGCAGGCCGTGAGCGCATCGTGCAAATGAAAATGCGGAACCGAACGGGCGGAACCGTGACCGCAGCCGTTCTCGAGCGAGATGAGGACGGTCGGGCGGTGGTAGCGGTCGACCAGCCGCGCGGCCACGATGCCGATCACGCCGGCATGCCATCGCTCGGCGGCCAGGACGATCCCGCGGCATGAGTCGCGGTCCATGCCGCGGGCGGTGACCAGTTCGCGAGCGCTGGCCGTGATCGATCGCTCGGTCGATTGTCGCGTACGATTGTGCCGCTCGAGCTCCGCGGCGATCTCGCGCGCCCGCCGCTCGTCGGCGGTGGTCAGCAGCTCGACGGCCTCGCGCGCGTGGCCCATGCGGCCGGCAGCGTTGAGGCGCGGCGCCAGCTTGAAACCGACATCGTAGCTGTCGATCTTTGCCCCCGTGAGCCCGGCCGACTCGAGCAGCGCGCGAACGCCGGGCAATGGGCTGGACTTGAGCGCTCCGAGGCCGAAGCGCGCGATGATGCGATTCTCACCAACGAGCGGCACGACGTCGGCCACCGTGCCCAGCGCCGCCAGCGGCAAGAGGTCTAGCAGCGCATCCCTAAGCGCGGGTTGCACGCGATCCGCGCCGGACAGCCGCTTACAAACCAGCCAGCCGACCTTGAAGGCCACGCCGGCGCCGCACAGATCGGGGTTGGGGTACGCGGCACACCCGTTCAAGTCCTTGGAAACAGAGCCAGAACCAAACGACGGGCTAACGACATCTACGCATGGAAGGTTGGGGTGGACGATCGCGGCCGCGGCAGGCAGAACGGACTTGGGTTGATGATGGTCGGTGATGACGAGCGCGACGCCGGCCTCGTTTGCGATGCGAGCTTCGTCGACAGCCGTCACGCCGCAATCGACCGACACGATGAGCCGCGCGCCGTCGGCGATCAGCCCGCGAATCGCTTCGGCGTTCAGGCCGTAACCCTCGTCCAGTCGGTGAGGAACGTAGCAGGTGACGTTGGCGCCCGCGAGGGTCAGCAGGTTCCACAGGATGGCCACGCCGCAGATGCCATCGACGTCGTAGTCGCCATAGAGCACAATCTTCTCCCGCCGCCGCACCGATTCGACGATGAGATCGGCGGCACCCATGCCCCCGGCGAGCTGCTCGGGTGGAAGGAGGTCCTTGAGCTGCGGCGAAAGGAAAGTCGGCGCCGGACCATCCAGGTCGATGCCGCGGTTGTGCAGGAGCTGAGCGATCAGTGGCGGCACATTCCAGCGCAAGGCCGCCTCGTCGGCCAGAGCCCACGGCGGGCTGACGATCCACTCCTTGGTCATTCCTGCCATCCCCGTAGCAGTCGGCATCCCGCCTGCGATGCAGCGCCGTCCGGCGGGGACATGTTACCGGGATGTGCTAGCTGGCGTAAAGGCGCGCACAGGCTGTGCGAGCCGGCTCACTGGCCCTCGGAGTACTCGTCTACCAGTTCGGGCAGGCGGTCGAGCAGCGAGTAGAAGTCATTCCGCTCGGCCATGCCCAGGTCCTGCACGATGCCCGCGTTGGGCAAGTCGTACGCGGCATCTTCGTCGCCCGCCAGCATGGCGGTGAGCATGTCGGCCAGCATGATCTGAAGACGCTCCATGCGCAGCGGGTCATCGGGCGGCGGGTGGCGGTGGTGGTCGGCGATCAGCGCCTTCAGGTGCGCCGGCAGCCCCCACGCGCCGGCCAGAAGCTCGCCGAACGCCTCGTGCGACTGATGACACAAGTACTCGAACGTGGCCGTGTCGACCGTGCCGCGCGAGATCGACGCCTGAGCACTGACTTCGCGCAGAACGACGACGCTGCCGATGTCGTGCAGCAGGCCGATCAGGAAGGCATCTTCCGCATCGAGGCGCGTAAAGCGCGACAGCTCGCGCATGATGATCGCGGAGACGAGCGACCGGTGCCAGATGCGCTCGGCGAGCGGATGAGGCTTGCGGCCGCCCAGCGTGGCGGAACGCAGCGATTGGTGGAGCATGAGCGTCTTGAGGGCCTTCGCCCCGATGCGCGTGACCGCCGTGGGCAGCGTGCTGATGGCGTCGCGCCCCCGATAGAGCGGCGAATTAGCCAGGCGCAACACCGATGCCGCAATGACTTGATCTTCGGCGATGTCATTGACCAGATCACCGAAGTCGCAGTGCGGATCACGCAATCGCTGAAGCACGCGATGGGGGACCTGAGGCAGCGGGGGCAGGTCTAGATTCTGCCCGCTCAGGTTTACCGCGAGTCGGTTCTCGAGCGCCCGGGCGAGGTCGCCCCATGGCGGTCGCTCGACCGGGGCCGGTTCCGTCCGCGTCGCCCCCTCGGGCCGCCACCAGGAGGCATCCGTGTCCGATTCCGGCGGCGGCTCCATGACCGCAATGTCGGTCCCACGCCGCACGGCCGTGGCTGGCGGCTCGTGCGGTCCGCGACCGCCGATCAGGCGATCCCAAATCCATTGCCACAATCCCAAGGCTATGCTCCGTTCGTCAACTCGGCCGGACCAGTGCCGCTCACGCTCCGTCGTCGATCGAGCACCGTTACGGGCATTATCGGATACTCGCGTGGGCGAGTTATATGCACATTGTGGCCCGTCGTGTGCCTCAACGTCCGATAGCTCAAACCGCCGCACTCGTGTTCGAGGCTCTGCTAGATTCTGAGAATGACTGTATTGGCGCGGGCAGCATGTCGCTCGTGCGTGACAAAACGCCGCGCACGTCGCTCGATAGGCTAGGAATCTCGGCGCGGGTCACAGCTCGGCTGTCGGGCGCACACGCTGCGAGCCGAGCGCGTGGAAGCGCGACCGCAGGCGTTCGGGAGAGAGTGCGAGGAGAAGGGTACGGTGATGAGACGAAATCCTCGAAGCGATACGGCAACGCGCGTCGGCGTGGCCGCGGCGGCATTGGCGCTGGTCCCGGTTCTGCCGGCATGCGAATTCGCGGTTGTGCCGCACGGCACAGACTCGGCGACGTCCAAGGTGAGCGACCTGATGGACATGCGAGACCCCCTCGAACATCTTGGCACCGGCGTGTGCGCCGGAAAGGACGTATGCACTCGATAGCCCCGCTACGCTGGGCGGCCGAGCGATCGGGCGCGCTCGAGATAATGGCGATACGCGGCCGTTAGTTCGTCCACCGTGTCGCCCGCGAATTTCTCGAGGAACGCTCGTGCGATTTCGAACGCCGCCACATTTTCGACGACGACGCTGGCGGCCGGCACGCTGCACACGTCGCTGCGCTCGTAGTCGCTGCGCTGCGGCTGGCGCGTGACCAGGTCGACGCTGTCAAGCCCTTGCACGAGCGTGCTGATCGGCTTCATGTAGGCTCGAACCACAATGGGCTGGCCGTTGGTCATGCCGCCTTCCAGGCCGCCGGCATTGTTGGAGCGGCGCGTGAAGCCCAGCGCGGGCGTGTCGCGCAGGGCCGGATCGTAGTCGATCTCGTCATGCACCTGGCTCCCGGGCAGACGGGCCGACTCGAAGCCGTTGCCGATCTCGACGGCCTTGATTGCCTGCACCGAGCCGACCGCGGCCATCAGGCGGCCGTCGAGCTTGTCCTGCCAGCGCATGCAGCTTCCCAGGCCGGGCGGCAGGCCGTGCACCTGCGTCTCAACGACGCCGCCGAGTGTGTCACCGTCGATCTTGGCCTGCCGAATGGCAGCCATCATCGCATCGACCACGGCGGGGTCAGGACAGTAGACCTCGTTGTCGTCGCGCCGCGCGGCGACCTCGGCCGGCGTCCAGGCGCGGTCGCAATGGCATTCGACGACCCCGATACGCCGTACGAAGCCCACCACGACCATGCCGAATTCGCTCAGCAGGCAGCGGGCCACGCCGCCCGCCGCCACGCGTGCCGCCGTCTCGCGGGCGCTGGCCCGCTCGAGCACGTTGCGGCAGTCGGTCGTCAGCCACTTCAGGCTGCCGGCCAGATCGGCGTGTCCGGGGCGTGGCCGGTGAATCGGCGGGGTCTCGTCGATGCGCCAGTCCTTGTTCGCGATGCGCAGCGCCACCGGCGATCCGATGGTCACGCCATTCCGCAGGCCCGACAGAATCTCGACCGCGTCTTTCTCGATGCGCATCCGCCCGCCGCGGCCGTAGCCGCCCTGACGGCGGGTGAGCTCTCCATTGATCAGCTCGACGCTGACGCGCAGCCCCGCCGGCAGACCCTCGACCAGCGCGACGAGCGCTTGCCCGTGGGATTCTCCGGCCGTGCGATAGTCGAGCCGCGACATGATCGATCATTCTACCCGATGCTGGCGCGATTTGAGATCGTTAATCCTCAGCCGGCTCGCCGTCCGGGGCCATTTTGACCAGGCGGGGCATGAAGCGGGCGACGCGGCGGACGAGGGCGGCTTGGGCGTTCATGACGGCTTCGATGTCCTTGTAGGCGTGCGGGGATTCGTCGAGGCCGGCGGAGATGAGCTTGACGCCGCGCTCGGCCAGCACGCGCTTCACGTGGCTCCAGCGGGTCGTTTCGCGGGCCTTGGTTCGCGACAATCGGCGCCCGGCGCCGTGCGAGGCGGAGTGCAGCGAGCTGGGGTCGCCCAGCCCTTCGACCAGATAACCCGGCGCGGCCATCGAGCCGGGGATGTAGCCCAGCACGCCCGCTCCGGCCGGCGTGGCGCCCTTGCGATGCACGATCAGCTCGCGGCCACTGTGCTGCTCGCGCCAGGCGAAGTTGTGGTGGTTCTCGACGCCGTAGATCACGCGCGCCCCGACCGCCCGCGTAACGCGATCGTGGATCACGGCGTGGTTGGCCGACGCAAACCGGCCCATGAGTTCCATCGCCGCCCAGTACTCGGCCCCGGCACCGTCCATCGGCAGCCATGCCAGATACGCCAGGTCCTTCGGCAGGCCCGGGTGCAGATCGCGAGCGAGCCGGCTGTAGTGATCGGCCACGCGGCTGCCCGGCCCGCGCGAGCCGCTGTGCGAGACCAGTCCCAGGTAGCGGCCCGGCTCGATGCCCAGCCGATTCGGGCCGAACTCGATGTCGCCGAACTCGACGAAGTGGTTGCCTGAGCCGCTGCTGCCGAGCTGCCGCCAGGCGATGTCCTTGAGCTCTTTCGTGACCGGCGTCACGGCCCAGTCTTCGTCCATGACGGCGTGCGTCTGCGGCTTGGGCCACTGGCCGCCCACGCCGAACAGCGTGTTGTCGTTGAGAACGTGCTCGAAGCGGCCCTCCTCGGCCCCTAGGCGGTCGGGCGGAACGTCGAGCACGGTCAGCTTGACGCGGCAGGCAATGTCGACGCCGACCGCGTAGGGAATGACCGCGTTCTCGGTGGCCAGCACGCCACCGATCGGCAAACCGTAGCCCAGATGCGCATCGGGCATCAGCGCGCCGGCCACCGACACGGGCAGGCGGCAGGCGTTGCGCATCTGCTTGTGCGCTTCAGGGTCGATGTCGTCGCCCCAGACGGCGTAGGTCAGGTCGTCCCGAAAGCTATAGGGGGGTGACTCCGGCTCGCGCGACAGCAGCGCGTTGGCCAACAAACCATAGGCCGGATCGTCCGCAAACGACTGCGGATCGGCCAGCAGGGCCCGCATGTTCTCGCGAATCTGCTCGCCCTTCTGACCGGCCCGCGCGGCAGCCGCGCACGCTTCGAGTGCCAGTCCGATGGCTGTGCCGGGAAAACCGAGATTGATCAGCTCACGTCGTTTCAATGGATGCTCCGTACCGCGAGTATATCCCATTTGTTCGTTGCAGGGACAGCGAGACTCGCGGCTACCGGCTCGGTTGCGTGGCGGATATAGTCGCCACGGATGATCGACTTGGCCCCGACGATCGCGACGGCGCGCCCCGCGTGGCCGCTGGTGGCGGCTCAGCCTCTTGGGGCCATTCGGCAGTGGCTGATCGGTGCCGACGTCGCGCTGTTCGTGGCCGGCGAGCTGGTTCTGCTGCTCGCAGTCGTGTACTGGGTGCGCCGCCGCATGCGCGGGCAGTCGCCGGCCCTTCCCAACCGTCCGAATCGCCTCACGCTCGAAACGCTCGCCCTGCCGGTCCTGGCCTATAGCCTGGCGGCCGTGATTCTGACGGCGGCGCTCAGGTGGTGGCGCGGCAGCGAGCCGCCTGTGGCTTGGCAACTCGCCAGCAACAACGTCACACAATTGGCCGGGCTGGCCATCTGTCTGGCGATCGCTCGATCGATGTTTGACGGCCGGATTCGCGCATTCCTGCTGGGCAGCTCGCAACCGCATGTGGTTCGCTTGACGGCGCTGGCGATGGCCTTCTGGATCGTCAGTATCCCGCTGTGCTCGGGCGTGCTGGATTGGACGCGCTGGCTGCTCATGCGGCTGGCGCCCGACTACGAATTCCATGAACACACCGTCATTCAGACGGTGGCGGAGGGCGGCCAGCCGGTGTGGTTCGTGGCCGTGCTTTGGCTGGGGACGGTCGCCATCGCGCCCCTGGCCGAGGAGGCGTTCTTCCGCGGCATCATGCAGACGGGCATCGCCAGGCTGGCGCGGCGGCGCGGCCTGAATGACGTCAATGTGCCGCGCCGGTGGCTCGGCGTCGTCGTGGCTGCCGTGGCCTTCGGCCTGGCGCACGCCGCGCAGTGGCACGCCGTGCCGGCGTTGACCCTGTTCGGCATCCTGCTCGGACTGGCCTACGAACGGACCGGAGCGTTGCTGGTCCCGGTGTTGATCCATGGGCTGTTCAACCTCAAGACGATGGTCTACGTGACGCTCGGCTGAGCCGCGCGATAGACTCGCGCGCCGTCATCGGACTGGGCACCTGAGAAACGGAGTAACAAGTGAGCCTCGAGCACAACATGCACGCCCTCTTATTCCGTCAGTTTCTCAGTGCCTGTTCAGAGCGGCGCGCGGAAGCGCGGCGGCGTTCAGTCGTGAGCCTGCTCGCGGTGGCAATCGCGACCGTCAGCGGCTGCCGTGCCATGGAGCGAGCTGCGTATCGGCCGGAGGGCGTCGGCCGGCTGGTGACCAACGAGCGCTGGCGCTCGGGCGTGCCGCTGGGCGGGATCGGCTGCGGCAAGATCGAGCTGCTGACCGACGGCGCCTTCGGCAACTTCACCATCAATCACAACTGGGACCGGCCAACGCGCGTCGTGCGCGGCACGTTCTTCGCGCTGCGCGCGGGCGAGTCGACGACGCTGCTGCGATTGAAGCGAGAAGGCGAGTACGACGCGGTGCAGAACGTCACCGTCGTGAGCAGCAACGGGCTGTTCCCGCGCGCGTACGTGGCCTACCGCGGCCTGCCGGTCGACGTCGACCTCGAGGCTTTCTCGCCGCTGATCCCGCACAACGCCGAAGACTCGTCGTTGCCCATCGCCTTCTTCACGTTCAAGGTCACATCCGCACAAGCGCGGTCCGTCACGTTGCTCTTTTCGTGGGAGAACCTGCTGGGCTGGGGCGGCCGGGCGGGTACGCAGTTCGACGACCGCTCAGGCAATGCGCATCAGCCGGTCACGGTCGGGGCATGGACCGGTCTGCGCTTCACGACCACACGCAGCAAGCCCGACAACGTCACTGGCGAGTATCTGATTGTCTCTGATGGCCCGGCGAGCACGCCCGAACATTGGGACCCCGCCGCGGGAATGATTGGTCGTCAGCTCACGCTTTCGGCCGGCCAGACTGCCACCGTGCGTTTCGTGGCCGTGTGGTTCATGCCCAAACTCGTGACCGAGTTCGAGAAGACGCGCAAAGAGACGCAGCACATCGAACAGGTCGATGCGGCCGCAGCCATCGACGCCGACCCGGAAACGAAGTGGGAGACCGACGCCCCCACGCACCCGGGCGAGCAGCTCGTACTCGATCTGGGCAGTGCCAAACCGCTCGACGGGATCGTGCTCGACAACTTCGCCAGCCAGGGCGACTTCACGTCGGGGTTCGAGCTGGAAGCGTCGCCGGACGGCCAGGCGTGGCAAGCGGTCGAACACGAGCGCGAGAAAGTCCGCCGCGGCGTGGCCGAGTTCTCGTTCGCGCGGCGCGAAGACCGCTACTACCGCGTGACGCAGCGGCTTTGGGGCCCGGACTGGCGCTGGACGGTGGCGAGCGTGAAAGGCCGGCTTGCTGGTAGCGACGTCGCCTTCGTGGCGGCCACCGGGCGCGTGCACAAGAAGACAACCGACACCGCCCGAGAGGACGTGGGTCATTATTACCTGAACCGATTTCCCGATGCCGTCTCGCTGGCGGCGTACGCGATCGAGAACCAGGAGCGGCTCGACGCGCAGACGCGCGAGTGGCAGGACCTGACCCTGCGCTCGTCGCTGCCCGAGTGGCTGAAGATCCAGTTGCTCAACCACAGCTTCCCGGCCGTCTCGAACACAGTCTTCACACGCGACGGTCGCTTCTCGGTCCTCGAAAGCCCGGTCTCGATGGGTGGTGCGCTCGGCACGATGGACCAGCGCATGGCTCATCACGGTTTCTGGACGATGCTCTTTCCCGACCTCGATCGACGCGAACTCGAGCTCTTCGCTGCCGCCCAAGACCGCGTCGAGCCGCTGGCCGACGGTCGCATTCCGCACTTCTGCGGGAACGTGCACCATTCGGTGGGCGATCCGATGGTCGGCTACGGCACGACCGACTGGCCCGACCTGTCGTGCTCGTGGGTCATGCAGGTGCTCAAGTGGTATCGCTGGACGGGCGATCGCGGCTTCTTCGAACGCATGTGGCCGCACGCCAAGCGAGCCATGGCCTGGCTGGCCGGCGCCGATACCGACGGCGATCTCATCCCCGAAGGCGGCAGCACGTACGACTATGAGCATCTGCCGCGCGGCGCGTACGTCTACATCGCATCGTGCTACCTCGGCGCGCTGCGGGCCGCGACCGAGATGGCCCGGCTGGCCGGCGAGCCCGACGTTTACACTCCTCTGTTCACGCGTGTTCAAGAGAGCGTGATCGAGCGACTCTGGGATGGGCAGCAGGGCACGTTCGTGAAGTGGCGCGGCCCGCCCGGCTCGGACGAAATCGTCCGCAACTCGTTCGTCGCTCCGCTGGCCGGCGACTGGCTCGTGCGGCTGACCGGCCTCGAGCCGACGCTTCCGCCCGAAAAAGTCGAATCGACGATTCGCGAAACGCTGGCTCGGCACGCCAAGTCGTTCGGGCCGATTCCGCCGATGGAGGTCACGCCCGAAGGCGACATCTTCACGCCCACGTGCTTCGTCCTGCAGCACACGCCGTTCCTGGCGTGCGAGGCAATCTATCTCGGGCACGTTGACGACGGTTTCGACGTGGTACGGCGCATCTACGAAGCCGCCTGGGAGATCAACCACAGCCCGTGGGACCTGTCGCTGGTCTACGAATCGCCCGGCGGGCGGCAGGCCTCGCTGCTGACGTACATGACGGCCACATCGGTCTGGCACCTCATCCCGGCCCTGACCGGCATGACCGTCGACTTGACCAGCGACACGCTGCTGTTTTGGCCGAATGCCGAGTATCATGGCCCGGTCTTCTTCCCGACGTTCTGGGCGTGGCTCAACTGTGCGAACGGCCGGGCCACGCTGCGTGTCGTGAAAGTCTTCAAGCCGGGCGCGGTCCGCCGCGTCAACGATAGCGTGGCCAATCTGGCCGTCGCGGAGGGGGCTGTGTGGGACCTCTCTGCGTTCGCCCGGCTGCCGAAGAACAAGGCCGTCGCGGCGAAGTTCGCCAGGAAGCGCGACAACCCGCGCGACGCGCACGACGGCTGGACTGTCCGCACCAGCCGCGATCCGGGCGACTTCGACGTGCCGCCCATCCGCTTCCGCAGTGCGATCGACGGCAATCCGGTCAGCCGCTGGACGACCAGCGAGCCGATGAAGGGCGGTGAGTGGTTCCAAGCCGACCTGGGCCGCGTGATGACCGTTCCGGGCATCCGCGTCGACTCGGCCCGCTCGCCGAACGATTATCCGCGCGGGCTGCGCGTCGAAACTTCGACTGACGCGAGACACTGGACGCCGGTGATTCATTGGGACGAAGGTCAGGTCAAGCGCAGCCTTGCCGGCGGCGTGCTGACCATCCCGTTTCACGCCCGCGCCCGCCACATCAAGCTCACACAGCTCGGCACGACCGACTTCTGGTGGTGGTCGATCCACGAGTTCGACCTGCTGGCCCGCTAAGCGCAGCTACCGGCGCTCGCGTAACCGACGCTGGCTCGCGTAGAGCGCGGTCTGATACTCCCAAGCAGACCGCGGCGGCATCAGCGGGACGGCGAACCAGGGACGCAAGTCTCTGGCAACCGTCCCGCGCCCCTACGCACAAGGCGAAACGCCGACGCTTCGGCCGGGGGCGGGCGAGACGTGCAGCCGCAGGCCGCGCTCACTTGCTGCGGAATTCCGTTCGTCCGCCTGCGAGCCGGCTCGGGGCGTCTGAGTTCAGCCACGCCCGCGCGGTGGATTCCTTGCGAAGATATGCGTCCACGAACGCCAGGGTTGTGAACCCGACCATGTCGGTGATGTAGTCGATATTGTCGGGCGGGTCCTCGTCGATCGCGCCGGCCGTCCGCTTGCCGACGTATGAGCCGTGCGTCGCACCGTCGATATAGGCCAGGTACTTGTCGCCGGGACTGGCGTACTCGAAGGGATGGCGGCGGCTCTGGGGGGTCTCGTTGGAGACGGCGGTCACGTCCCGGCTGCCGGCGATGACCAGCATCGGTATCGTGATGTCGCGCCAGGAATCTTCGCGGAAGGCCGGACGGGTCAGGCCTTGTCCTGAGATGACGACGGCGGCGCGGATGCGTGGATCGGCGAAGCTGCGGCCCGCGCCTCCCCGGCCGCGCCCGTAGAAGCGGACGCCGGCCATGGTTTGTGCCGTCAGGGCGCCGGCCGAGTGGCCGGCGATGGCGATGCGGTCACGGTCCAGCAACCGCACGTCCGGAGCGCGGCCGTCCTCGGCCGCGTCGGTGGACTCGATGGCCCGTTCGATCTCGTCCAGCGAATCGAGAATCAGCACGACATCGGCCCGCCGATCGAACAGGTCCACCCGCCGCGTAATCTGCGACAGCTCCTCGCGCAGATTGTCGATGCGCTCGCCGCGCTGCCGGCGCAGCTTGATCGAATCGGAATGCGTCGGGTGCACGACCACATATCCATGGCTGGCCCAGCGCTCGCTCAACTCGGCGAAGGCGTCGCCGCTTCCGCCGGCGCCGTGCGAGAAGATCACAATGGGAAACGGCCCGGGCCGAGCAGCGGACGCCCGGGGGAATCGAATGCGAAGGGGAACCGGGCGGCCGCGCTTGGGGTCGTCCAGCAGGAACTCGCCCATCAGCTCGACCGCCCACGGCCCTGGCATCGGCTTGTAGCCAGCGGCCGGCGCACTCGCGTTGGAGGGCAGCTCCACCGGCTGCGTCGCCGCGGAGGCGGGCTGCGTGGCCAGCACGTCGTCCTCGGCCCGGATGGTCGAGTTCCTTCCGAATAGCCAGGCGAGACAGAGCGCCGCGCGAACGACGGCCTGGTTGCGGATTCCCATCATCGGCCTCCACAAGAAACAACGCCGAAAACCGATGGGTATTCTCACCAGCAGTGCGGGCAGGCTCGATGCGCCAGCTCAGCGCCGCTAGATGGGTGGCCGCGACTTGGGGTCGCTTGGGGCCGGCTCGTCATCGGGCGCGGGCGGCGGGGTGGGTTCGCTGATGCGATAGCTGCCATCGAGCCAGCGGCCGAGGTCGACCATTTTGCAGCGCTCGCAACAGAAGGGGCGGAACGGCGCATCTTCGCGGCGTTCGACGCTCAGGCTCTTCGAGCAAATTGGGCAGACAAAAGTGAGCAGTCTGGCTCCGCGCATCTTGCTTGTGGCTCTGGCTCCGCCGATGCCGGATGAGCTTCCTTGGTCCGCGCTGGCGCTAGCCGGCGGCAGTCGACCGACCAGTCGAGTGGCCCGATGTCAAACTTGCGCCGTCCTCACTCACGTGATCCCAGTACTCGGCGTCAAGCTTCTCGGCCAGCGAGAGCCCGACGTATTCGTCGATCTCGCGCTGGAGTCTGCGGATGTCATCGATCGGCCCTTGGGCCATCAGGGCAAAGCTCTTCGCGTTGGCCGGATAAACGCGCCGATACAGCTCCGCCAGCGAGCCGTACATAAGGCCGAGACACTCGACCGTTCGCCTCAATTGCTCGTCGTTCTCAATCAAGATGGATCCTCAACAGGCTTTTTGCCTGGCCGGTTCGTCCCTGATCATTTGAAAGAACGCCACGCGGTTGAAGAACTCCGGCTTGCCCTCGACAGCCAGGAAGACGTCGAAGCCGAATCGCCGTCGCGGCATGCGTTTCGACACCACGTTGTATTCGAATGGCCGCAGTTCATCGTGCAAGACAGCCTCATCGGGCAATACCAAGATCAGATCGATGTCGTTTGGGTCAGGCCGGCTGGTGACGAAGCTACCATTCACAACAATGGCCACCACGAATCCCGTCGATCTGGCCTCGGCCACGAACGATTTTAGCCGCTCAAAGAGCCGGCAGCGACGATCACTTCCTTGGAAAACGCCGAATCGCGCACCCATCTCGTCCAGGGTGCAGTCGTGTACGCCGGGGGGCAAGAAGCCGTCGGTATCAAGGTCCGGTATCGGCATGTACTCAGAATATCGCGCAAAGCCTCGACGTCGAGTTCGTGTCACGCGCTCGCCTTACGGCCCTTCCCCGGCTTAGGTGATGCCTCGGTTGCCGCCTTCGGCGCCTCGGGCTTGGCGTCGGCCTTCGACTCGGTTTTGGCTGGCGCGGCGGATTCGCTCTCGCTCTTGGCGGCCTGCTTGTAGGACTCGCTGCGGTAGTCGGTCTGATAGAAGCCCGAGCCCTTGAAGATCACACCGCCGCCGGTGCCGATCCGCCGCTGGGCCGGAGTGCGTTCGCGGCACGTGGGGCACGGCTCGGGCAGCCGCTTGAGCGCGTCTTCAGTGATACTCTGGTAAACTTCGATGACGCTGCCGCAGCGGCGGCATTCGTACTCATACGTCGGCATAGGTCGCGAACTCCTGCGATTCGAATCAGATTCTGAGGATCGGAGAATCTGAGGAATAAAGAGAATGAGTCTGTTCGTTCTCTCAGAACCTCTGTACCTCAGAGTCCATCGTCCGGCCATCACGGCGCGGTGGGCGGACCGCTCGATACGATGACCCGTGCAGCCCGCAATGTGCGATCGTGCAGGCGGTAACCCCGCTGGAACTCGTGCATGACCAAGCCGGCCGGTACGTCGTTTGACGGCTGCTGCGACAGGGCTTCGTGCAGGGCCGGGTCAAAGGGACGCCCGACGGTCTCGATCACGCTCACCTCGCTGTTTCGCAGCACCTTCGCCAGGTTCTCGTGGATCAAACGGACGGCGTCCTTGAGTGTGTCCACGTCGCCGCCAGCTTCGGCTGAGAGCAGGCGCTCGAGATCGTCGATGGCCGGCAGCAGTTCGCGGAGCAGTTGGCTGTTCGCGAAGCGCACGGCCTCGGCCTGGGCATTGGCTGCCCGGCGGGCCGCGTTCTGGTGCTCGGCCTTGCAACGCAGGAACTTGTCCTTGTATTCTTCGACCTCGCTGCGAAGCCGCTCCAGCTCATCGGCAGGCGGCGCTTCAGCGTCCTGCTGCGCCGGCGCATCGCCTGGCGGTGCCGGCGAGGCCTCCATCTCGATGTTCTCGTTCATGACATCCATAACTTCTGTCAACCCAGCGGTTTCGCAGTAGCGGTCTGCGACCGCGAATCGCCATCGTCGTAGGAGCGGTCTCCGAGCGCGCGCCCGGTTGTAGGAGCGGTGTCCGACCGCGATCGGCGTCAGAGACAATCGGCGTCAGAGACGCCTCCTACTTATTATTGGTCGTGCCGGAGAAATAGTCCTTCAGCCTGTCGAAGAAACTCTTCGACTCCGGCAGGACCGATTCGTCTTCAGTGGCTGCGAACTCGCGCAGCAGGCGCTCCTGCTCGAGGGTCAGCTTCTTGGGAATCTCGATCACGACCTGGACCAATTCGTCGCCGCGGCGGCCGCTGCGCAGGTCGGGCAGACCCTGACCCGGCAGGCGCAGGACGGTCCCGTATTGCGTGCCGCGCGGAATCGTCAGTTCAGCTCGGCCATCGAGCGTGGGAACCTCGACCTTGGCGCCGAGCGCGGCCTGCGTCAGGCTGATAGGCATTCGGCATACCAGATCGTTGCGATGCCGCTCGAGGAACGGATGCGGCGCGATGTGCACCGTGCACAGCAGGTCTCCGCGGCCCATACCGGCCTCACCCGGCTCGCCTTCGCCGCGAATGCGCACCGCCTGCCCGTCCTGAATGCCGGCCGGGACCTTGACGTTCACGACCCGCTCCTTGGGCGCGCGGCCGGAGCCGCGGCACTGCCGGCAGGGGTTGACGATGAGCGTACCGCGTCCGGCGCAGCTCGGGCAGACGGTGACGACCCGGCTGAACAGGAACCCGAAGCCGGTGCTCTGCTCGACCTGGCCGTAGCCGCCGCAGGTGGGGCAGTTCTGCTTCTTGGAGCCGGGCGCCGCGCCGCTGCCTCCGCATTCGTCGCAGTAGTCGTTACGGGCGAATTCGAGCGTCCGCTCGGCGCCGGTGACCACTTCGGCCAGCGTCAGCTCGATGTCGATCTCGAGGTCGGCCCCGCCGCGGCCGCCGCGGCGGCCACCGCCGAACAGATCACCGAACATCGAGAAGATGTCATCGATCCGCATGCCGGCGAAGTCGTGCAGACCGGCGCCCGACAGGCCGGCGTGGCCGTAGCGGTCGTAGGCCTGCCGCTTGGCTGGGTCGGAGAGGGCTTCGTAGGCCTCGCTGGCCTCCTTGAACTTCTTCTCCGCCTCGGCATCATCCCGGTTTCGGTCCGGATGATGCTTGAGCGCCAGCTTGCGAAACGCGCGTTTGATGTCGTCGGGCGCAGCGTCTTTGGCGACGCCCAGCACGTCGTAATAGTCTCGCTTGCTCGTCGCCATCACCGGCACTGCTCAAACCTCGGCGCAACGCCGCGGAGTGTGGCATGCCCAAACGAAGCGCGGGCATGCTCCGAGCGGCTCCGCGGGAGCATGCCCGAGCCTTCGGCTCTGGTATGCCACCCATGCCAACCATCCACCCGTCATCGGATCGAGCGCGCGATCGACTTCTGCTCGTCCTTGATGTCGGTGAGCAGAACCTCGGTCGTAAGCATCAGACCGGCCACGCTGGCGGCGTTCTCCAGGGCCGTGCGGGCCACCTTGGCCGGATCGATGATGCCGGCCTTGAACATATCGACGTACTCGCCGTTGCGGGCGTCGTAGCCGGTCTTGCCGCCCTTTTCGAGGATTTCCTCGACGACCACGGCGCCCTCGCCGCCGGCGTTGATGACGATCTGCTTGGTCGGCTCGCGCAGGGCCTTGGCGATGATGTCGCAGCCGATCTTCTCGTCGCCGCGGCATTTGTCGCGGGCGGCTTCGACGGCCGGGACGGCCCGCAGGAACACGACACCGCCGCCGGCGACGACGCCTTCTTCGGCGGCCGCCTTCGTGGCGTGGAAGGCGTCGTCGACCAGGTCCTTGCGCTCCTTGACCTCGGTCTCCGTCGCTCCGCCCACGCGGATCACCGCCACGCCACCGGTCAGCTTGGCCAGCCGCTCCTGCAGCTTCTCGCGATCGTAGTCGCTGGTGGTCTTGGCGATCTGCGAGCGGATCTGCTCGGCGCGGGCGTTGATGTCGGCCTTCTTGCCAGCGCCCTGGATCACGGTCGTGTCGTCCTTGGTGATGACGATCTTCTTGGCCCGGCCGCAGTCGTTCAGCGTGATGTTCTCGAGCTTGATGCCCAAGTCTTCGCTGATGAGCTTCCCGCCGGTGATCACAGCGATGTCGCCCAGCATGGCCTTGCGGCGATCGCCGAAGCCCGGAGCCTTCACCGCTGCCACGCGCAGCACACCGCGCAGCTTGTTGACCACCAGGGCCGCCAATGCATCGCCCTCGACATCCTCGGCGATGACCAGGAACGGCTTGCCGGTCGTGGCCAGGCTCTCGAGCAACGGCACGAACTCGCGCAGGTTCGAGACCTTCTTCTCATAGATGAGAATGTAGGCGTCTTCGAGCACGCACGTCAGGTCGGCCGGGTTGGTCATGAAATAGGGCGAAATGTAGCCCTTGTCGAACTGCATGCCCTCAACCACTTCCTTCTCGGTTTCGAGGCTCTTGCCCTCTTCGATTTCGACCACGCCCTCTTTGCCGACTTCGTCGAAGGCGGTCGCCAGCAGTTTGCCGATCTCGGCGTCGCCATTGGCCGAGACCGTGGCGACCTTGGCCAGATCGTCGCTGCCCTTGACCTTGACCGACTGCTCCTTGATCGAGGCCACAGCCGCGGCCACGGCGGCCTCGATGCCGCGCTTGAGTGCCATCGGGTTGGCGCCGGCCGTCACGTTCTTGAGGCCTTCGCGGTAGATGCACTCGGCCAGGATCGTGGCCGTGGTCGTGCCGTCGCCGGCCACGTCGGACGTCTTGGACGCCACGTCGTTGAGCATCTTGGCGCCCATGTTCTCGAACGGGTCCGGCAGCTCGATCTCCTTGCTGACCGTCACGCCGTCCTTGGTGATGCGCGGGCTGCCGAACGACTTGTGCAGGATCACGTTGCGGCCGGTCGGGCCGAGCGTCACCTTGACAGCGGCCGACAGCTTCTCAAGTCCCGCCAGGATGCCCTGCCGTGCGTCCTGCGAGAACATCATTTGCTTCGCCATTTCAGTTTACTCCTGTGGGTGGCATGCCCAAGCGCCAGCGCGGGCATGCGTTGCCGGGGCATGGCCGCGCTGACGCTTGGCCATGCCACACAGCGCTACCCGATGATTGCCAGAATGTCGTTCTCGCGAACGATTACGTATTTGTCGCCGCTCATCTCGACCTCGGTGCCGGCATATTTCCCGTAGAACACCTCGTCGCCGACCTTGACGCTCAGCGTGGCCCGCTGGCCGTTGTCCAGCAGCTTGCCCGGTCCAACGGCGATGACCTTCCCGCGCTGCGGCTTCTCTTTGGCCGTGTCAGGCAGGACGATGCCGCCGGCCGTGGTCTCCTCGGCCGAGCTCTGCTCGACCAGCACACGATCATCCAACGGGTTGAATTTCACTTTCTTTGCAGTTGCAGTTGCTGCCATCTCAGTCAACTCCTTCTATGTCAGAATCATACTTGTCTTCGTGCATCCCGAATCGCACCGAAGCCCATTGCTGGAACCAGAGTCTCGGGTTGTACGACCAACGCGAGGATGCCGTCGAGTTGGCCAACTCTCACAAGCAGATCGCCGTAAGTCGGGAGAAACTGTCGAGCACGCTTGCCTTTCTCGCCCGGTCGTGTTCGCACGCAGGGTTGAATGCCAGCCATCCAGCTAGCGCTCAGATAGCGTTTGGCATCGTTGAGGAGCGTGTCGAACATGGTTGCCGTGTCGTCGGTGACTGAGGAATCACCGATCCCTTCAGCGACTCGCGACACATCGCGAAGGAACGATCGCACTCGCGCCCGCAGCAAATGGAACTCGAAGTCCTCCAAATCGCTTGCCTCTCGTTTGACACGCTTACAACATGGCCTCGATCTGGCGCTCGAGCTGCTCAATGCAGGCAGCCAACGTGTGATATCGCACCGGAGCTGTCGTCCCTGTCAGCGTGACACCCGGTTTCAGCATCTTGGAAGCGATGCCGGTGGGCAGCTCGGCCGGGAGGCGGTCCGGATCACATCCCGCAGCCACGGAATCCGCGCGGATTCGATTGTAGTGCGTCACGAGCACGGTCTCGGCCCAGTCGGCCGAATCCCGCCTGGGAACGGTCGCAAGCAGGACCTTGCACTGATCGATCAGCGACTCCTTTGGAGCGAGTCTCGTAGTCGGCATTCGCCACCCCTCATGGGCTCACATATCCATGTCGTCCATCTCGCCCGGCCCGTGCTCGTCGCCGCCATCCTTATCCTTCTTGGGCTTCTCGGTCACGATGCAGTCAGTCGAGAGCAGAATGCGGGCGACGCTGCTGCCGTTTTCCAGGGCGGTGCGGACGACCTTGGTCGGGTCGATGACGCCTTCCTTGACCAGGTCGCCGTATTCGCGCGTGTCGGCGTTGTAGCCGAAGGCGCCACTCTTGCTCTTGACCTTGTGCAGCACGACGCCCGGCTCGGCCCCGGCGTTGGCTGCGATCTGGCGCAGCGGCGACGACAGCGCCTCGCGGACGATCTCGACGCCCGTGGCCTCGTCGTCATCGAGCTTGAGCGAATCGAGAGCCGGGGTGCAGCGCACCAATGCTACACCACCGCCGACTACGATACCCTCTTCGATGGCCGCGCGCGTAGCATGCAGCGCATCCTCGATGCGGGCCTTCTTCTCCTTCAGCTCGGTCTCGGTCGCGGCGCCCACGTTGATCTGGGCGACACCGCCGGCCAGCTTGGCCAGCCGCTCCTGCAGCTTTTCCTTGTCGTAGTCGGACGTGGTGGCCTCGATCTCGTTGCGAATCTGCTCGATGCGAGACTTGATGGCCGCGCTGGCGCCGGCGCCCTCGATGATCGTGGTATTCTCGGCATCGACGCGGACGCGTTTGGCCTGGCCCAGGTCGCTGATCGAGATGCTCTCGAGGTTGATGCCCAGGTCCTTCATGATGGCCTGGCCGCCGGTCAGGATGGCGATGTCCTGCAGCATGGCCTTGCGGCGGTCGCCGTAGCCCGGCGCTTTGACCGCACACACGCTGAGGATGCCGCGAATCTTGTTGACCACCAGCGTGGCCAGCGCTTCGCCTTCGATGTCCTCGGCGATGATCAGCAGCGGCCGCTTGGCTTTCGAGATTTTTTCGAGCAGCGGGATCAGCTTGGTGACGTTGCTGATCTTCTCTTCGTGGATCAGGATCAGCGGGCGATCGAGCGCGACCGACATTTCTTCTTGATCGGTCACGAAGTGCGGCGAGAGGTACCCGCGGTCGAACTGCATACCTTCGACCACATCGATCGTCGTCTCGGACGACTTACCCTCCTCGACGGTGATGACGCCGTCCTTGCCGACCTTCTCGAAGCAGTCGGCCAGCGTGTTCCCGATGGTGGTGTCGTTATTGGCCGAGACGGCGGCGACGTTGACGATGTCGGCCCGGCTGCTGGCCTTGATCGGACGCGACAGCGTGGCCAGATGTTCGATCACCTTGCGCACCGCCTTCTCGATGCCGCGGTTGAGTGCGTTGGCATCGGCCCCGGCCGTGATGTTACGCAGACCGGCATTGAAGATGGCTTCGGCCAGCACCGTGGCCGTGGTGGTCCCGTCGCCGGCTCGCTCGCTGGTCTTGCTGGCGGCCTGCTTCACGAGCTGCGCGCCCATGTTCTCGTACTTGTTGACCAGCTCGACTTCTTCGGCAACCGTCACCCCGTCTTTGGTGACCGTCGGCGAGCCCCAGCCCTTATCGATGACCGCATTGCGACCGCGTGGCCCCAGCGTCGCCTTTACCGCAGATGCCAGTTTCTGCACCCCGGTCGCCAATGATTTCCGGGCCTCTTCCTCAAAGGCCAACTGCTTGACCGCCATTGCAGCGTTCTCCTTGTTCGCGAACCTCGAACGAAACGACCTTCCTCAACCAGCGCAGCGTGAGCGCCGGCACCCGCGTCGAAGCAACTCCAATGCCGCTTGGCGCATCGAGGCGTAAGTGATTGTAAATGCGGAACTTGCGCGTCAGCTAGCACGCGGGCCACCGTTCACCAGCCTGCCAAGCTGGCAGCCGCTCGGGACGGCCTTGGTCAGGACTGCCAGATTGACACATCGCGTGCACGGCGCGCCGACTCGATCACCGGTGCGTCGCGGCAGAAACCGGGCGCTGGAGGCTCGGTCGTGGCCGGGCCAGGCGCGCATGCGCGGCCGCTCTCAGCCTACCCAAGTCAGTGGGTGGCGACCGGCTCGATCGCGCGGCCGCCGGTTCTGGCCGGGGGCTTGTGGCCGCTATATCTTGGTGGGGACCCACTGGTCGCCTCTCGCGGAATCCGCATGGCGTAGAACGAGCGCCACACGAACACAATTGCGATGAGAAGCATGACGGCCCCGATATACGGCGTGAAGTCTCTGGCCGCCTTGCCGGCCGCGACCAGCTTCATCTTCACGGCGATCTCAACTGCCAGCAGGCCGAACAGCGTCGAGAACTTGATGATGGGATTCAGGGCCACCGAGGTCGTGTCCTTGAACGGGTCGCCGACCGTGTCGCCGACAACCGTCGCCGCGTGGACCGGCGTGTTCTTCTCTTTGAAATCGACTTCGACCAGCTTCTTGGCATTGTCCCAAGCGCCGCCGGCGTTGGCCATGTAGATCGCCTGGAAGAGGCCGAACACGGCGATCGAGATCAGGTAAGCGACGAAGAAGTTCGGGTCGAAGAACGCGAAGGCCAGCGTGATCGACATCAGGGCTATGAAAATGTTCCACATACCCTGCTGGGCGTATTGCGTGCAGATGCGGACGACCGTGATCGAGTCATTCATGTCCGCCTGCTTCTTGTCGAGGTTCATGTTCTTCTTGATGAACTCGACCGCGCGGTACGCCCCGGTCGTCACGGCCTGCATCGACGCGCCGCCGAACCAGTGGATGACCGCCCCGCCGCACATGAAGCCCAGCAGCACGGGCGCGTCGGTCAGGCTCAAGGCCAGCAGACCCTTGTCCTTGAGCAGCAGGACGATGGCGAAAATCATGGTGGTGGCGCCGACCACGGCCGTTCCAATCAGCACCGGCTTGGCGGTGGCCTTGAAGGTGTTGCCTGCCGAGTCATTCGACTCCAGGTAGTGCTTGCCGCGCTCGAAGTCGGGCGCGAAGCCGAAGTCGCGCTGGATCTCGTCTCTAATGCCCGGAATGCTCTCGGTCTGGGCCAGCTCGAAAACCGATTGGGCGTTGTCGGTTACCGGGCCATAACTGTCCACGGCAATGTTCACCGGGCCCATGCACAGGAAGCCAAACGCCACCAGGCCGAACGCAAACACCGACGCATAAGTGCCCATGACGGCGGTGAGGCCCTGCCTCAGCGCGGGGTCGTCGTTGTAGCCCAACTGGCTGACGAAGAACGCGCCGGCCATCAAGCCCATGATCAACATGCCTTTCCAGAATGCGCTGAAGTTACCGGCCACGATGCCGGACAGGATGGTCAGCGACGAGCCGCCCTCGCGCGACGCGGTGACAATCTCGTGTACGTGCTTGGAGTGCGAGCTGGTGAAGATCTTGGTGAACTCGGGGATGAGCACGGCCGCCAGTGTGCCGCAACTGATGATGGTGGCGAGTTGCCACCACAGGTCCGGCAGGGCGATCTCGGGCCGGCCGATCGGCTTGACCGAGATGTCACTGATGAGGAGCCAACTCATGAAGAACGAGGTCGAAATGCACAGAATCGACGCGATCCAGATCAGCCGGGTGAGCGGGGCTTCGAAGTTGAAGTCCTTGAGGCCGCGGTACTGCCGCTCCGACCACCATTGGTTGACGAAATAGGAGATGCCGGACATGCAGTCCATCAGGAAGCGCATGGCGAAAATCCAGACGATGAGCTTGGCCTGGAGGTCGAGGTAGTTCTCGGTCGCCACGCCGGTCACGGCCAGCGTGATGAACGAGATCAGGGCCACGCCGGTGACGCCGTAGGTCTCGAAGCCGTCGGCCGTCGGGCCGACCGAGTCGCCGGCGTTGTCGCCGGTGCAGTCGGCGATGACGCCGGGGTTGCGGGGATCGTCCTCCTTGACCTTGAAGACGATCTTCATGAGGTCGGAGCCGATGTCGGCGATCTTGGTGAAGATGCCGCCGGCGATGCGCAGGGCCGAGGCGCCCAGCGACTCGCCGATCGCGAAACCGAGGAAGCAGTAGCCGACGATCTCGCGCGGGACGGCCAGCAGGATGATGACCATCATGACCAGCTCGAGCGAGATCAGGAACAGGCCGACCGACATGCCGGCCCGAAGCGGGATGTTGACCACGTCCCACGGCTCGCCGCGCAGCGAGGCGAAAGCGGTGCGGCAGTTGGCGTAGGTGTTGACGCGGATGCCATACCACGCGACGAGGTAGGAACCGCCCATGCCCACGATCGAGAAGAAGAGCACCAGCAGGACCGTCGTCAGCCCTTCGTGCTGCAGGCCCATGAAGTAATAGGTCATGGCAACAGCCATGATCAGGAACAGGTAGATCAGGAACTTGCCCTGCTGGATCAGGTAGGTCTTGCACGTTTGGAAGATGACCTCAGCGACATCCAACATCGACTTGTGAGCGGGCAGCCGGCGAATTTGCGTGCGCAGGTAAAGGCTGAATCCGCAGGTGATGAAGATGATCACCGCGCCCCAGAACAGCAGCCACCAGGCGCTGATGGTTCCACCGAAGAGGTGGAACTTGCCTTCGTGCAGGTCCGGAATGGCCAGGTCTGCCTCGCTGGCGCTGGCCACGCCGGCCGGCGCCAGGGCGGCCAAGACGCTGAGCAGGATCAACGCCGCACCGCTTCGGCCCAACCGGCCGAGCTGCGCGGGCAGCCCACTGAAGAGATCACCCACTGACGATCGTTCGTTTGCGTTCATTCGACTTGTTCCTCGTGAACTTGCTTGGGATGCCGTTTCTTGCCGATACGCCGTCGCGTCGCGATCGACCGGCACCGCCTCCGCAAGGCTTGATCCTCAGACGACTCCTTGGCGTATGGGCAGGGAAAAGAAACCCCCGGCGATCGCCGGCGCCCGGACAAAAAGCGAACTCGTCCGACGCCGAGAAGATAGCGGCGGCCGGACCGCCGGGTCAAGGTCTCGCACGCGGCGAGGCAAACAGCGGCCAAAGAGGTTTGAGCACAGGGACCGGTTTGCTATAGTCCGCAGACTTGGTGCGGGACCTGGGGCTTTTGGCGGCCTCAAATTCTGCCATGACTAAGTTTGTGAACCGATAGTGACAGAATCGGCCGGGCGGAAACCGCCGCTTCACCACCGGCCCGCCGATATCCCGAGGAAGGAGATGCCCGTGAGACTCATCGCCACACACTCAGCCCGCCTTTTGGTCCTGTTCCTGATGCTCCTCACGCTCGGGGGGCTGCCGGTTGGCGCTCTGGCGCAGGAGGCTGCCACGACCGCGCCAGCGGCACCGGCGGCACCCGCGTCTACTTCGCCAGCCTGGTGGGTGTGGGTGATCTGGCTTGTGGCGCCGGCCGCAGCCATCTTCGCGCTGATCTGGGCCAAGAAGTTCTACCGGGAGATCATGAGTGCTCCAGAAGGCGATCCCGAGATGATTGAGATCGCGGGCCACGTGCGCGAGGGCGCCATGGCTTATCTGTCCCGGCAGTACAACGTGGTCGCCAGAGTCTTCTTCGTCTTAGCGGCGATCTTTGCAATCATGGCGTTTGTGCTTCACGTTCAGCACTGGCTTGTGCCGGGCGCATTCTTGACCGGCGGGTTTTTCTCAGGCTTGTGCGGTTTCCTCGGTATGAAAACGGCGACGAACGCGGCGCATCGCACGGCAGCGGGCGCCCGAGAGAGCCTGAACCGCGGCTTAATCGTGGCGTTCCGAGCGGGCGCCGTTATGGGCTTGGTTGTGGTTGGCTTTGCGCTCATCGACATCACAGGGTGGTTCATCATCCTGTACGTCTTCGCCAAGTCGATGACGTTGACGGACATCACGGTCGTCATGCTGACGTTCGGTATGGGTGCGAGCACGCAGGCGCTCTTTGCACGCGTGGGCGGGGGTATCTACACCAAGGCGGCGGACGTCGGCGCCGACCTGGTGGGCAAGGTCGAGGCGGGCATTCCCGAAGACGATCCGCGAAACCCGGCCACGATTGCCGACAACGTTGGTGACAACGTCGGTGACGTGGCGGGCATGGGCGCTGATCTGTACGAATCGTACGCCGGATCGATTCTGGCAACAGCAGCCCTCGGTGTGGCGGCGTCGGTCGCGCTGTTCGGCTCGGAAGAGGCCAACATGGGTGCGGCCGTGCGGCTGCTGATTGCCCCGATGGTCTTGGCCGGAATCGGTATCTTCCTCTCGGTCTTTGGCATCAAGCAAGTCCGCACCGAAGAGGGCGCCAGCATGGGTCAGCTCATGAAGGCTCTCGGATACGGCGTGAACGTCAGTTCGGCCGGGATTGCGGTCGGCGGTCTCGTCGTGTGCTGGCTGTTGTTGGGCGGGCTTCCCGGAGTCAGCTGGTTCGGTATCTGGATCGCCATTATTGCTGGACTCGTAGCCGGCATTCTGATCGGCAAGTTCACGGAGCATTACACCAGCTACGAGTTCAAGCCGACGCAGGGCATTGCCGAGCAGGCCCAGACGGGTCCGGCGACAGTGATCATCGCCGGCGTGGCCGAGGGGATGAAGAGCACGTGGGCGGCGCTGTCGATCATCATCGTGGCGATCATCTGCGCGTTCTACTTTGCCGGCGGGGCGCGTGAGTTCACGCTCGGATTGTACGGTGTCGGCATTGCGGCCGTGGGCATGTTGGCCACGCTGGGCATCACGCTAGCCACCGACGCTTACGGGCCGATCGCCGACAATGCTGGCGGCAACGCGCAGATGACCGAGCAGCCGCCGCACGTGCGCGAGCGGACGGACGCGCTCGATTCGCTGGGCAACACGACGGCCGCGACCGGCAAAGGGTTCGCCATCGGCTCGGCCGCGTTGACGGCCTTGGCGCTCCTGGCCGCCTACATCGAGGAGGTTCGGGTCGGGCAGAACCGTGAGGCCCAGGCCTACATCGTGTCGAAGACGCCAGACGCGACCGAGTCGGCCGACGCGGCAGTGGGCGATCTGTACTACGTGGGGTACGGCAAGCTGGCCCACAAGCATCGCAAAGGCACGGCCGAAGCGGACTTCCGGGCACTCATGATCCTGGGCGAGGTTCCGAAGGGGCTAGAGCCGGACGCGAAGCTCGGCACGATGCTGCCGGTCACGCAGTCCGGCGCGGAGGCCGCGCGCGGTATCGAGGCGACCGGCTGGAAGGTCCGCGGCTGGCCGGGCGCGGATCCGTCGGCCGACATTGCACTCGAGTATGATCCCGACAGCCACATTATCGTTCTGCCGGACTTCAAGGACCCGGACGGCCACATGCACAACGTGGAAGTCGTCTCGGCCAAGAAGGCCTCGCTGCCGCAGTACATGCAGTTCTACGACGTGACGCTGATGAACCCGAAGGTCATGTGCGGGCTGTTCGCGGGCGTGCTGCTGACATTCCTGTTCTGTGCCCTGACCATGAAGGCGGTCGGCCGGGCTGCGTACCGCATGATGCTCGAATGCCGCAATCAGTTCGGCAAGACGCGCGAATGGATGAAGCGCAACGGCAAGAGCGAGGCCGAGATCGCCGACCCGCACCAGTGGCCGAAGCGGGTCGAGCTCGACGGCAAGCGCTATCCCGACTACGCCTCGTGCGTGGCCATTTCCACGGCCGGGGCTCAGAAGGAGATGATCTTCCCGTCGCTGCTGGCCATCAGCATGCCGGTCGTGGTCGGCCTGCTGTTGGATGTGCCGGGCGTGATGGGCCTGTTGGCTGGCGGCCTGTGCAGCGGGTTTGCCGTGGCCATCTTCATGGCCAACGCCGGCGGGGCCTGGGACAACGCCAAGAAGTTCATCGAGACCGGCAAATATGGCGGCAAGGGCAGCGACGCTCACAAGGCTGGCGTCGTGGGCGACACGGTCGGTGACCCGTTCAAGGACACGTCCGGACCGAGCCTCAACATTCTCATCAAGCTCATGAGCATGGTCAGCGTCGTGTTCGCCGGGCTGATTGTGAAGTTCGGGCCGGTGATCGGCGCGTGGCTGGGGATGAATTAGGCTGCCGCGGCCGGCAATCGGAGACGGCACGGCGCCGTCCTGACTTATCCGCTGAAGGCGTTGGCGAACACGGCCACGTCGTCGAGGTCGACGTCGTTGTCCTCGTCGAGGTCCGCGGGACCGCAGGCGGCGTCGAGCGGGCCGCCGTTCGGGCCGGTCAGGCAGTCGAAGAACAGCGACCAGTCGTCCGCATCGACGTGCGTGTCGCAGTCAATGTCCGCCAGCCCGCAGAACGTGAGGAGCACGGACGTCTCCTGCGGAGTGACGCCGACCCGCACGGGACTGACGACCTCATCGAAGGAATTGAGCACGAAGCCGTTGGCCATGATGACGATCTGCTCGCCGCCGGCCGGTTGGAAACCTGCTGCGAGGTTCACATGAAGCGTGCCAGCCAGATTGATCACGCCGCTGGCCTCCACGCGATCGAACTGCCCCGGCGCGGCGCCGGCAACATCGATGACCAGCGTTGCTTCGGCGCCTTGCGTGTAGGCTCCGTCGATCGAGAGCGTGCCAACGTCGAGCGGTCCTGGGACATCACCGGGCAAGAGCGAGCCATTGTTCGTCACGTTGCCGAGCAGCGTGCCGTTTCCGCCGACGGCCCCGTTTGGACCGATCGCGATCGCGGGCGCCTCGGCCTGCCCGCCGTTGAACACCGACAAACTGCCGATGCCCACGTCGCCGACTGTAATCGGCGCGGTGCTTGTCCAGCTCGACTGGACTCCGCCGCCCGAGCTGCCGGTAATGATGACATGCCCGTCCGAGTCGGCATTGCGGCCGACGAAGCCGCCGATGCTCTGGGCCTGGCCGCCATTCTCGATGGTCATGGACCCGTGGCTGCCGACGCTGAATCCGACGTTCAACGCGCCGTCGAGGCAATTCCACAATCCGCCATCGATCGTCATGTCGCCGATGCCGTTGCGGCCGACAATGCCCGCCGAGCCGGATGGCGACGACGCCTTGCGGCTGATCGCGACACCACCCGGATTAATGAGCACCGTGCCTTGACCGCCTTCAAACGAGGCAAGCTGAAGCTGCGCGGTCGAATCGCAGGTCCCGTTGATTGTGAGCATCGCCGGGGCGCCCGGGCCGAGCCCGACGTTCACGAATCCATCGGGATTGCCGACCACGCCGCCAGGATCGACGACCGTGAGCGTGCCGTTGATCGTGGCCTGGCCCGGACCATCGAAGCCGACGAACAGATACGATTGATCGGCGTTGATGTTGAGCTCGCCATCAACAGTCATCTCGCCGTAGGAGCCGGGAAACCGGCCGACGATCATGAAGCCCGCGGCCACGCTGGCGCCGTTGCCGACGTTCAGCGTGCCCGACCCATTAAGTCCGACGTGGATGATCGTATCAACATCCCAGAGTGATCCGGCTCCGCTGACGCTCACCATTCCATCGCCGGTCGTCTGGCTGCCGATGTCGGCGAAGCCGGTGGTGACCACGCCGCCGTTCTGAATCAGGAGGTCTCCAATTCCCTCGTTGCCCACCACCGTGACGCCGCCGGGCATATCCCAGCGCGAACCGGCGCCGCTGATGCTGGCCGTGCCGTGCGAACCCGGCAAAGTGCCGAGTCCGCCCCACGAGCTGCTGACGTGCGCACCTGTGGTCACGTTGAGCGACCCGGTTCCGCTGTCGCCGACCTCCATCACGCTGCCGTTGCAGGTCCAGGTGGTTCCAGCGCCGAGCAGATCGAGCACACTGTTCGCGCCGCCGATCGAGGTCCACAGGCACGTGACGTCGGCGCCCCCGCTCGCCTCGACGCTCGCAGCGCCGGCCGAACCGATATAGATCGCTCCGCTGTTCTGCCACGTCACCGCGCCGGGTAGCGTTAGCGAGGCCTGACTGGTGGGCCAGAACGACGCCAGCGAGGTCCAATTCGATGTCCAGGTGCCATCCAGGACGGTCACCTGAGCAAAGACATCCGGCGCGTTGGCGAAGATCACGGTCGGGTAGTCGCCGGTGAGTGCGTAGGTATGACCGTTGAGATCGAACGTCACGTCGTCCTGGTCAACGATCAGGAACTGGTGGGTTCGATCGGCGTTGAAAGACACGGTGTAGGCGCTGTCTTGCGCGAACCTGGCCGTATCGAGGCCGCTCGGGGGACCACCGGCGGGCATCCAGTTGGTGGAATCTTGGAACACGCCGCCCGAGGGGTCGTTCCACTCGAATGTCGTTTGTGCTGCAGCGGAGACGGCCAACGACGAAACGACGAAGCCAGCCATCGGGAACAGACGCAGGCTGCAATTTGCCGAAATCACGTTCACGGGTCCTTTCCCCGACTCCAGATGCGGTCTGCCGAGCATACCGATACTGGACTCGGTCGTACAAGCCGTCGTAACACGCGCAACACGCCGCTGGTTTGATATTACCGTCCGCGGCGCGCGCTGACGGGGCGGATTCAGCGGGGCGTGTCGGCGGAGGTGTCGAGCGCGAGTTTGGCGCGGTATTCGGATGCTTGATCGGGCTTGTCCCAGGCGGTGTAGAGCCGGATGACACGTTCGAGCGCTTCGCGCTTGCGTTTCGAGGCGGCCGGCGGCGGATTCATTTGTTCGTAGCCGGCGACCACGAGCGGTTCGGCCTCGTCGTAACGGGTTTGGGCGATCAGGCACGCGCCCAGCAGGCTGCGCGTGTTCGCGAGCAGCCAGTGATCTGGTGGTAGCAGGTTTGTGCGCGTCTCAAGCGCCTCGCGCAGAAGTGGTTCCGCGTCGGCCGGCCGGCCGGCCTGGGTCAGCACCGAGCCCAGCAGCGTCGCCGAGGCGGCGATGTCGGCCGGGTTGGGGTTTGCGGCGCTACGGCGGATCGCCAGGACGTCCTGATAGAGTTCGGCTGCTTCATCGAGGCGGCGTTGGTCCTGCAAGACCGACGCAAGACTGTTCATCGAGGACACAGTGAATGGGTGATTCTCAGGCAGCGCCGCCTTGCGGCCGGCCACGGCTTCGCGGAGCAGCGCCTCGGCCTCGTCCAGCCGGCCGAGCGCCTGGAGCGTCACGCCCAGATTGTTGATGCTGGTCAGCGTGAGTGGATGAGCGCGGCCGAGCGCTTTTTCGGTTCCGACGAACGACTCGCGGAAGGCGGCCTCTGCGTCAGTCTGTTTGCCCTGAGCATAAAGGACCATTGCCAGGTTGCTGAGCGTCGTCAGCGTGTCGGCGTGCCCGTCGCCGAGCGAACGCCGCTGGCCCTCCAGAGCTTCGCGGAACAGCGGCTCGGCCTGGTCGAGCTGCCCGCGCCGCTGCAACAGAAGCGCGAGGTTGTTGATGACCAGCAGCGTGCCCGGATGATCGCTGCCGGTGACGCGGCGGCGCGTCTCGACCACTTCGCGCAGCACGGTCTCGGCCTCTTCAAGCTCGCGGCGCTCCTCCAGCACGGTCGCCAGATTGGTCAGCGCGTCGAGCGTGACCGTGCTCTCGTCGCCGAGCACGCGGCGGGCGACCTCGCAATTCCGGCGCACCAACTGCAAGGCCTCGTCCAGGCGGCCCTGATTTTTCAGCAACAGGGCCAGGTTCGACGACAGAATCAGTGTCTGACGATGCTCGTCGCCCAGACGGCGACGAAGCGTTTCCAGGCATTCGCGCAGCAGCGGCTCGGCTTCGTTGAGCCGGCGGCGCTTGATCAGCAGGCTGGCGAGTGTGCTGGCGGTCTCAATGGTCTGGTCGGCCTCGTTGCCGAGCGCTTCACGCTGCGCACCCAGCACTTCGCGCAGCTCGGACTCGGCTTCGTCGAACAGGCCCTGGGCCATCAGCGTGAACGCATGTTGCGACAGTGCCAGGAGCGTTTCGGGATGCGTATCGCCAAAGACGCGGCGTGCCCGTTCGATCCGTTCGCGCCGCAGGGCATCGGCTTCGACGAACCGGCCCTGGAAGTGACGCAGCGTCGCGACGTTGCCGAGCGCGGCGATGGCTTCCGCATCATCTTTCCCAAGAACACGACGGCTGCGCTCCAGCGCTTCGGCGTACAGCACGTCGGCCTCGTCCATTCGCCCGAGCGCGTGCAGCGCGTTGGCAGTGAAGGTAATCGACTGGCGCGTGTCGGCGTGATCGTCGCCCAGCTCCTGCCGGCGAAGCGCCAAGGCCCGCTCAATCTGCGGCAACGCTTCGTCATGCATGTCGAGCCGCATGTAGGTCGCCGCCACGGCGTGCCGCAGGGCCGCCTCGATGGCCGGCTGATCGGTGAAGTCGCGGTCGATGATGGCCAGGGCACGCTGCAGGACCTGCTCGTCGAGCACCATCAGCGCCAAGTTGGTGGCGTTCTGCGCGGTGATGGCCTGCTGGAGCACGTCGCGCGTCTGGTCGTCCAGGCCGGCGCGGGTCTGCAGCTCCTCGACGATGCGGAGGCCCATCGCCTCGGCATCGACATCGCCCAGCATGGCCTGCTGGAAGTTGACGATCGTCTGCAGCTCTTTGGCCCGTCGATCGGCCAGGGCCTCGGCCGTGCGGGCGTGCTCGGCTTCCTGCTTGGCCAGCACCGCACTCTCCTGGGCCGCGCTGCGTTGCTCGGCCTCAGCCAAACGCGCGGCGTCGGCGACCTTGCGCGAGCGCTCGGCGCTGTCGCGATCGGCTGCGGCTCGACGCCACAAGGTGAATGACGTCACGAATCCGAGCGTCACGATGAATACGAATACCGCCGCCAGGCCGGCGTGCCAGCGGTAGCGGCGAAGGTACTTGCGCAAGAGATACGTGCTCGAATCGCGCTTGGCCTCGATCGGCTCGCCGGCCAGGAACGAGCGGATATCGCTGGCCAGGGCGCCGGCCGACTGGTAGCGGCGGGCCGGGTCCTTGTTCAGGCACTTGAGCACGATCGTGTCGAGTTCTTCGTCGGCCGCGGTCGTGGCCGAACGCCGTGATCCCGAGCTGGTCCGGACCGCGGCGCTCGGACGGACCGGCTCAGCCGTGAGGATGTTGTTCAACACGTCGCGAAGGTGTCCGGCCACCGGGTAAGGGAATGTGCCCGTCAGAATCTGATAGAGGATGACGCCGAGCGAGTAAACGTCTGTGCGAATGTCGATCTGGCCCGGGTCACCACCGGCCTGCTCGGGCGACGCCCAGGGGAGACTACCGACGAACTGGCCCGTGACCGTCAGCGCGGCCGCGCCGCTGGAGCCGTTGCCCTCGTTGATCGAGTCGCCGGTCAGCTTGGCCAGGCCGAAGTCGAGAACCTTGGGGATTGCCGGTTTCCGATTTCCGATTACCGATTGCGTCCGCGGCGGCCCGCCTGAGCCGTGGGAACTCGAGCCTGCTTGGACGACCAGGATGTTCCCTGGTTTGAGGTCGCGGTGGATGATGCCATGCAGGTGCGCGGCGTGCACGGCGTCACAAACTTCGGCGAACAGGCGCAGAGCATTGTCGATTGCCGATTTCCGATTTCCGGTTTGTGCTCGCCGCTCTGCCGACTCCGGCTGGCCAATCGGAAATCGGAAATCGGAAATCGGAAATTGGTCCGCCAAGTAGGCGTCGAGCGGCCGGCCATCGACGAAGTCCATGACGATGTACGACTGGCCGGCGGCGGAGCCGCTGTCGTGGATGGTCACAATGTTCGGGTGGCTGAGCTGCGCCAGGACCTGCACTTCGCGCTGGAATCGGAGGCGGTCGGCCGGGTCTGCCAGCGGCCCGTGCTTCATGACCTTGATGGCCACCTCGCGGCGCGTCGATTGCTGCACGGCCAGATAGACCACGCCCTGCCCGCCGCGATGGACCTCGCGAACGATCTGGTAGCCCGGAATCTCGAACGGGATCGCGGAGGCCGTACCGCGCGCATCATCCTGGCTGATCGAGCCCGGGTCGGTGACCTCTGTTGCATCCTCGAGCGACCACGCCGCGCTCGAGCCCGCTTGCTGCCGCGCGTGCTGAATCAGCGACCATTTTCGCAGCTCCCGGCCCAGCTCCGGCATGAGGTCGGGGTGCGTGGCGATGAGATCGGCGTCGCTGCCGGCTCCGCCGGCCAGCCGGCGCGCATGATGCTCGTCGATGAGCTGCTGGATGCGTACGGCCCGGTCGGTTGTGTCGCTCATGGCGCCCGTTAGCCCTTTCGCGTCAGATAGTGCGCGGGATCGCCGATCTCGTCGCGCAGGGCGCGCAGGCCCCGGCGGCACAACTGGTGGATGGCGCCCTCGCTGCGCTTCAGCCGGGCGGCCACGTCGGCCACCGGCAGGGCCTCGATATACCGCAGGCGCAGGACGTCGCGGTGATCCGGTGACAGGCGATCGAGCGCCGTCTGCACGGCGTCGGCCGCCTCGCGCACGGCCACCGACCGGCTGGGCGTGCGCGAGTGGGCCGAGAGCAACTCGAGCAGATTGACGACCTCGCTCGAATCGCGGTTCTGGCCGCGGACGCGCGCCCGGCCGCCGCCGCGCTTATCGGCCCGCAGATCGCGGACCATGCTCATGGCCCGGTTCTCGGCGATGCGTAGGAGCCAGGGGAAGAACAGGTCCGACTGCGACGAATCGTCGTGGCTGCGGGCCGCATCGAAGTCCGCAATGCGGCGGAACACGATCACGTAGGCCTCTTGTGCGACGTCCTCCGGGCCGAGAACCTCGCGCACGTCGTTGGGGAGCCGGCGCTCAAGTTCCGCCAGTAACCGCTCGTGATTGGCCCGAAGGAGCCGGTTGATGGCGATCTCATCGCCTGTGACGGCGCGGACCAGCAATTGAGATGAATCCAGGTCCGACACGACCGGTCTTGCCCCCAACCCCCCTCGCTTCACAAAGTCACCTATACCTTACGTCGCTCAGGAGCGGGATTCAAACCAGGAAATTGAGGGTCAGCGGTTGTTCAACGCGGCGCTCGGGTGGGCACGCGACCGGGCGAATCCGCCCCGGCGAAATGTGCAACCGCCGGGCGCATAGATATGACAGGGGCCGTCGCGGCAGAGGATTTGAACGATGGCGGGACGTGCGAAATTCGGACGGGTGCGGGCAGCGGCGAATGCGGTCGCGGACATCTTTGGCGCTGCGTGGCGGGCCCTGCGCCGACCGGCCATCCTGGCCGGGCTCGGTGCGACGCTGTTCGTCATGGCGTTTTCAGCGGCCACGCTCGTTGCCAACTTTGCGTGGGTCAGCCCCAGCCGGCGATTCATGGTCGCCACCGTCCCGGGTGCGTTTTGGCTAGGCTCGTCGCCCGGCCAGGTGGTTGGACCCCCAGCCGGGCTGAGCTACGAGCGCAGCCGCGACGATGTACGTTACACGGTCGGCGTCGCCAAGCGAACCGCGGGCTGGCCAGTTGTCCTGAGTGGCGCCTGGGGCGGGCTGCAGGTTCCGCTATGGATGGTCGTGGTCGCGAGCTGGATCCCGTGGATGTTCCTCATGGTCCGCGGCGTCCGGCGCTGGTGGCGGCGACGCCGCTTGCCCGGCGCGCACTGCCGCGTCTGTACGTACGACCTGACCGGCAATGCGTCCGGCATCTGCCCCGAGTGCGGCACGCCCATCGACGCGCCGGCGCAGTTGCGCGTGCTTCGCGGCCGGCGACGAGCGCCGTTAGCGAACGTCGTTGTGGCGGTGTCGCTCGCGGCCGGCGCTGCCGTTGGGGCGGTCTGGGCTGCCACCGGCAGCAAGCCGGTGACGCTCGTGCTCGTGCGCACCCGGCATGACGCTGTGCTGCTCTCAGCCTCACGCGGATCGGCCGGTGTGATTCATCGGTACGATCCGACGACGCGATACCTGGAGTATTGGACGAGCGACACGCGAGATCTGTGGAACAAGCCCTGGGGCAAGGCTTGGCTGAACAGCGTCTTCGCCTTCCAGCATTATCGATACCCAGCCTCCAACCTGACACCGGACGAGTGCGTGTCTCGCTACGCAGTCGTGCCGCTCTGGGTTCCCATGGCGCTGTGTGCGCTTTGGCCGATGTGGGTCTGCGTTCGGTATGCTCTTCGGCGAATAAGCGTGCGGCGAGGCGCGAGCGAGGCTAGGGCGGATGCTTGGACAGAGCTGCTCGGTCCGGGCCACGAGCGATAGTTGCAATGGTTCGAAGATCGCTATTTATCGCCAACCTGATCGTCCTCTGTACGCTTGTCGGCGTGACGCTGATGAGCTACCTGGCGCCGCTGGAGCATTTCATCAGCACCGATCGTGTCTGCATCCGAGTTCGCACGCTGACGGGCAAGCTGGTCGTCAACGTTGACGGCGGCCCGGACGCCATGCCGTCTTGGCAAACATCGTTCCGCATACTCGGCATCCGATTCGAGCCGCGTGGCGCGCCATACAGCCAGTGGCGATACATCGACGCGGAACTGCCGCTCTGGATGCCGATCACCGTTGCGTCCGTCGCGCCGACTTGGCTGGTTTGGGCGCGAGCGCGGCAGCGCCGTATTCGAGGCCGGCGGGGTCGATGCCTGCAGTGTGGTTACGATCTGACCGGCAACATCTCCGGTATCTGCCCGGAATGTGGCGCGAAGGTCGAGCCGGAGCCGCTACGGCCGGCGACTGTGTCCGATGAGCCGCGCCCGTGTTCGCTGGTTCGCTGGGTGAGCGCTTCGTTCCTGGGAATCTGCGCCTTCGTAGTCGCGGCGGCGATCGTGGCCACCTGGCAAACGACTGCAACGCAGGAAGTGTACTCCGGCGCTTCGCGCACCGTGCTCATTTCGGCGTCCCACGGGTCGGTGGCGATTATCGACTTGCGCGCCAATCGCGCCATTCCGCTGGGAACCTGGGCCGAGCGCACCAGCGTGCGATGGAACCAATCGGTGTGGGGTCACGGTTGGTTGAACGCCCGCTTTGTCGTCGAGCGGGGCTCCTATCCGACACCGTCGCAGCCCCGCTTCGCCAGCACGGTGGTCGCGGCGCCGCTTTGGGCCCCGTTCGCCGTTTTCGCAGCGATACCGTGCTGCGTCGTGGCACAGGCACTGGCTCGACGCAAGCGCAGGGGTTCACGAACGACCCCACGGGCTGATGGGTCGCCCGTGACGCGAACATGATGCTTCGGCGCTATTCGGACCGATGCCTCAGGAATGCGCGTGGTGTCGAGTCGTCGCGGGCGAACGCGGTGGCCGTCTGTTCGAGGCAGCGCTGGACCTCGGCCCGCAGCTCGCGCAGTGACGACTCGGCCGCCGCCAGCGCGCTGGCCGCGGCGGACTCTTCAAGGCGCACGGCCGCCTCCCGCAGGCACCGGGCACGCAAGTAGCCGGCCGCTCCGTTGACCTTGTGCGCGACTTGTCGCACGCGCTCGGTGTCTCCCTTGGCCAAGGCCACCTGCATGTCCTCAAGCTCACGAGCGATCGACTGTCGGAATGACGTGAGCATCGTGTCGATCAACTCGTGATTATTGCCGTAAATGAGCAACAACTCTCCGAGGTCGATCGGCGCTTCGGCTTGGGCTGGCCGCATGGCTTGATCCTGCGCCGACGCTGTTCGCGCGGTCTCGGCCGCGCATGCTTCGGGCCACGGTGGGTGCTGCGTGCCTGCCCGGACGGGGAGCCCCATCGATGCAACCGGCCCGGATGGTGGGGCGTGTTGCTCGACAGCCGCCGGAGCGACGTCGCCTGCCAAATGTTCGGCAATCAGTGCGATGAGCCGATCCGGATTCAGCGGCTTGGTCAGATAGTCCGTCATTCCAGCCGAGAAGCACTGCTCCCGGTCGCCCTTGATGGCGTTGGCCGTCAGTGCAATGATCGGAAGCGGGTGGCGCGCGGCTGCACCGGACAACGCCGGTAGCTTTCCGGCCAGCTCCAACTCGCGGATCGATCGGGTTGCGGCGAAGCCGTCCATCTCCGGCATGCGGCAATCCATGAGGATCAAGTCGTACGGCTGTGTCTGCACGGCCTCGACCGCTTGCCGGCCGTTGATGGCCGTATCGCACGTGTAGCCGGCGGTGGTCAGTATGCACTCGGCCACTTCACGGCTGACGTCGTCATCTTCGACCAACAGGATGCGCGCTGACCGACCCACCACCGCGGCCCGTTCGGAGTTCACGACTTTCCCGCTAGGTTGTCGCCCGGCGACACGTGCCATCTCAGGCGTGGTTCGCGATGCCGATGTAGTTGAAGCGATCGCGCGAGCCACCTGGCCGGCCAGCGCCGCGTTGATGCAACTCACCAATTCAGCGTGTCGGATCGGCTTCGACATCCAGGCGGCAAACCCGGCCGCCGCCGTTCGCTCGGCATCCACGTGCGAATCCATCGAGTTGAGCAGGATGAGCAGCGTGTGCTGGATGAGCGGATCAGCTTTGATCTCGCCGGCCAGTTGCAGGCCGTCCATGCCAGGCATCGCCATATCCAGAATGGCGAGACTGAGCGGCGCGCCGTCGCTTGTAGCGCGGCGCAAGGCTTCCAGCGCAGCCTCACCATCGGCGGCGGTCGTGGTCGATGCGCCCAGCCCGGCGAGCTGTTCGTGGAGAATCTCCCGATTGGTCGCGTTGTCGTCGACGGCCAGGACGCGCAAACCGCGCAAGTCGACCAAGCCGGCCATGGCCTGCGCCGGATCCACCTGCCGCTCCAGAACAAGCGTGAACCAGAACGTCGAGCCATGTCCCGGCTGGCTGAAGACGCCGATCTCGCCGCCCATCAACTCGACCAGCCGCTTGCAGATGGCCAGACCGAGGCCCGTTCCGCCGTATCGGCGGGTGGTCGAGGCATCCACCTGCGAGAAAGACTGGAACAGGCGTTCGCGTCGGTCGTCCGGGATGCCGATGCCCGTGTCGCGCACCGTGAAGCGCACCCGAATCCGATTGTCGCTCGGGTCGTCGAGGGCGGCCCGAATAGAAACTTCGCCCCGCTCGGTGAACTTGATGGCGTTCGAGACGAGGTTGAGCAGAATCTGTTGAAGGCGGCCCGGGTCGCCGCGGACCAGCGGCGGCAAGTCCGGGTGGACGGCCGCGACCAGCTCGAGCCCCTTTTGCGCCGCGCGCGGCGCCAGCGAGGCCACGACGGCTTCGACGGCGTAGCGGAGGTCGAAGTCGGCGTCATCCAGCTCCAGTTTGCCGGCCTCGATCTTCGAGAAGTCGAGGATGTCATCGATGAGGCTGCGCAAGCTATCGGCCGACGACTTGGCCAGGGAGGCGTAGCGCTCCTGCTGTGCACTCAGGTCGGTGCCGAGCAGCAGCTCGGTCATGCCGATTACGCCGTTGAGCGGTGTGCGCAGCTCATGGCTCATGGTGGCCAGGAACTCGCTCTTGGCCCGATTCGCGGCCGCAAGGTCCTGGTTGGCGGCATCGAGCTGTGCCGCCCGGCTCTGGAGGACAACGTTGAGCTCCTCGATTTCACGTTCGACGCGCCGACGGTCGCTCACGTCGCGGATGGCGCTCATCGCGAACAGGCCGTCTTCGGTCTCGAGCGGGCTCAGGCTGATCTCGACCGGGAACTCGTGGCCATCCTTGCGACGGCCAAGCAGCTCAAGCCCGGCGCCCATTGGACGCACGTGTGGGTCGCGAAAATAGGCGTCCCGATGACCGGGGTGCCGGTCATGGAACCGCGGCGGAATCAGCAGCTCGACGGGCTGACCATAGAGCTCGGCGCGCGGGTAGCCGAATAGCTTCTCGGTCTGAGCATTGACCAGCAGAATCTCTCCGCGCTGATTGACCATGACCATCGCATCGGGCGCGGCTTCGAGCAGGCCCCGAAACTTCTGCTCGGCCCGGCGGCGCCCGGTGACGTCTCGAAGAAACGCGTGGAAGTAGGGCGTGCCTTTCCAGTCGAACGATGCGACCGTCAACTCGACGGAAAAGCGCCGGCCGTCACGGTGGATTGCGGTCACCTCGATGGTCTTATCGAGGATTGGCCCGTCGCCAGTGGCCAGGAACCGGCGCAGCCCATCCGCATGACTGGCACGAAGCTCGGGCGGAATGATCGTCTCGGCCAGCAAGCGGTCCAGGGCCTCGGCACGTAACCATCCGAACATTTTCTCCGCCTGCGGGTTCCAGTCGACAATTCGTCCGTGGGCATCCATGCCGACGAACGCCTCATGGGCGCGATCGACGATGAGTCGTGCGCGATCATCCGACAGGCGCAACGCCGCCTCGGCGTGCCAGCGGCCGAGGAAGAAGCCAATAACCAGCAGGGCGAGCCCGGTCAGGGAACCGATAATGAGCGCTAAGGTAACCTCGGAGGCGACGACAGGCACGCCGCGCCGAAGCGACAGCCAGCCTGCCACCCCCACGGCCATCCCCAACAGGCAGACCACGCCGGCGATCCATCGGGAGCGCCGCGGACCCGAGCCAATCAAAGATGTCGTGTGTGCCTCCATCGATCTGCGGTTCCGATTCGCTCCGCAGAACCGGTACAGAGCAACTAATTCCCTACAAGTTGAAACTTCAGCACCGGGTCGGGGGCGCCAGGTTGCAACGCAGGATAGTTGGGGATGCGGGCTGCATCGCTGTGGACGTGACCGTTGCCGGGCATTCGATCATCGCGGGTCCAGGCGTGGTTGATGGCACGGAAACGGTCCTCGGTGGCGACGAAGGCATCGACCACGTCGGGGTCAAAGTGGCCGCCGGCCTCGTCGACGATGACGGTCCTGGCGACCTCGTGCGTGAACGCGCCCTTGTAGGCCCGCTTGGACGTGAGCGCGTCGTACACGTCGGCCAGAGCCACGATCCGCCCGGGCAGCGGAATCTGGTCGCCGATCAGGTGCGACGGGTAGCCGCCGCCGTCATAGCGCTCGTGATGCGTCAGGGCGATGTCGCGGGCCATTCGCAGAAACGGCACGTCCGGATACTGCTGCAGGGCCGCGTCGAGTGTGCTGGCGCCGATGGTGGTGTGGGCCTTCATCTGTTCGCGCTCTTCGGGCGAGAGCCGGTTGGGCTTGCGCAGGATGTGGTCTGGAAGACCGACCTTCCCGATGTCGTGCAGCGGACTGGTCTGGTAGACTAACTCGATGAAGCGGTTGTCGATCTCGTCGGCGTATTTCGGATGGTGCGAGAGCTGCTCGGTCAGGCAGCGTGCGTAGTTGCGCATGCGCTCCAGGTGAGTCCCGATCTTCGGGTCGCGCGACTCGGCCAGCTTGGCCAATAGGAACAGGGCCAGATCGCGCGTCTCCAAACCGACGATACGCTCGCCCGCCCGCACACGCACCAGGAGCTCGGCCGGTTCGAACGGTTTGATGATGAAATCATCGGCCCCTGCGGACAGGCCGGTGATGATATCCTGTGTTCGCGTACGCCCGGTTAACAGGATGAAATAAACGTAGCCGGGCAAACCCCCCTGACGGATCTGGCGGCACAGCTCGAGTCCGTCCATGCCCGGCATGGTCCAATCGGAGATCACCAGCCGGGGCGCGCCGTACTCGTGGAGCTGGTTGAGCGCCTGCTGTCCGTCGCCGGCTGTAGACACGGCGTAGCCGGCTTCGGTCAGGATGCCTTTCAGGACAGCTAATGTGGTCACATCGTCATCAACGACCAGGACTTGCATATTGATCTCCTGTCGCGTCGCCCAAGAGCGCGCGCTCCGTGATGGTCTATCGGAGAGACGCACCTAACGGCCTGAGTTGGGGCTCGCGCTTCGTGGCGAACGCGAACCAATAGACGCTGCGATTCTGGACTCGCATTCTCGGCCGTGCGAAGATCAACAGCATGATCACACAACTCCTTGCCACACTGGTGACGGTGGGCGCGGCACAGTCCGACATGGGAGCACGGTCCGAGATTGACGTGTCCGCCGACCTGTCCCGAGCGGCCGAGTGGGTCGGGCGGCCGGCAGCAGAGCAAGCCGTCGACACCCGCTCAGCCGCCGCTCACCTGACCTACCGCCGATATGCGGCGCCGCGCCCGCTGCGCGTCTGGATCGTCCGAATCGACCTGACGGCCGACGGCGTCGAGCTGGTCACGAGCGAGCCGATCCGACATCCGGTCGACGGCGTCGATCGCAAGTATGAGACCTTCAGCCGGAACACGCTCGAGTTCGCCCGCGAGTCCGATGTCCGGCTCGCCGTCAACGCCAGTGCCTTCGACCCATTCCGCAGCGCGACGAGCCAGCCGATGGAAGTCGTCGGCCTGGCTGCGGACGACGGCCAGGCGTTCTCGGCGCCTGACGAGCGATTCGGAGCGATGTACATTTCGCGTGCCGGTCGGGTCGTGCTGCAGGGCCCGCCGCTCCGGACCGGCGATATCTGGGACGTTGTGCCTGGTTTTCGGATGCTGGTCGACGACGGATCCGTGGCCGTCTCAGCTGAAGAGGCGGCCACGAAGTTCGGCGGGCTGAATCCACGGACGGCCGTCGGAACGGATCGCGAGGGGACGACGCTCTGGCTTGTGGTAGCCGACGGACGTCAGCCGGGCGTCAGCGAAGGAATCACGCTGGTCGAACTGGCCTGCCTGTTTCGGACGCTGGGCGTTTGGGACGCGCTCAACCTCGACGGCGGCGGGTCGTCAACGCTGGTGCTGCAGGCCGATTCGGGCGAGCCGCAGGTGGTCAACACGCCGGTGGGCGCCGGCGCGCCGAACACGCTTCGGCAATGCGCGAATCACCTGGGTGTGCGGCTTCCGGTCACGGACCGTCGTTGAGTCGCATGGCGCTTCGCTCGCTGCATGCGCCCGAGGCCGTGCTTGCGGACTCGCATCGTCGCGGCTAGCTTGCGGTCCGGTGTGGTTGGGTCGAAGCGTCCGCGTGCCCGCTGCGGATGACCGCAGACGTTTGGGGCCGCGTCGTCCAACGGGACTGAAGGAACATGGCAAACCGCGAAGAGTCCATCCGGGATAGGTTCGTCAAGAAGCGCGAGCGCGAGGAGGCCTACCGCAAGCAGCTTCCCACCGACGATGAGCCGCCGCTCCCCCCGCCGGTTGCTCCGATCCACAGCGACGAACAGAAGATCGAGCGAAATGCTCCCTGCCCATGCGGCAGCGGCAAGAAATACAAACAGTGCTGCGGCCGGAAGAAATAGGTCCGCACACGCGCGGTGCGTCCGTCGGACGATGTGCGCCGCGCGCACGACCATACCGTCCGTCGACGCGGAGGCCTCTGTGTTCGCGCCCACATGGACGAACGTGATGACTAACGGTGTTCCCAGGTTGGCCGCTGGCCTGGGAATCGGACTCTTCATCAGCTCGGCCATCGCGGCGCCGGGTGACGGTGCTCCGTCGTGCGGTGAGATCGCGACGTTTGTCGACGGTTTATCGCCCACACAAGAGCTGCACGTGGCGCCCGACGGCAGCAACTCGTCCGGCGATGGCTCGGCGGACGATCCCTTCGCCACGATCGCGTTTGCCGCCGCTCACGCGGTGCCCGGCACGGCCGTACGCGTCCACGCCGGCACCTATGCGGGCGGCGGATTCATCACCGACAAAGCCGGCACGGCTGCCGCGCCGATCTGGATCGGTGGCGCGCCCGGTGAGCCGCGGCCGGTGATCGTCGGCGGCTCCGAAGGGCTGCACTTCATTCGGGCACGCTACATGATCATCCACGATTTGGAAGTACACAGCGCCGCCAACAACGGCATCAACTGCGACGACGGCGGCGACTACGACGACCCGCTGGCTTCGCATCACTTGCTGTTTCGCGACCTCTACATCCACAACATCGGCGGTAGCGGCAACCAGGACGGCCTGAAGTTATCGGGCATCAATGACTTTGCCGTGCTCGATTGCGAGATTGCGTTCTGTGGCGGCGCCATGTCGGGCAGCGGCATCGATATGGTCGGTTGCCACCACGGCTTGATCGCCCGCTGCTACCTGCACGACCTGTCGGCCCACGCGGTGCAGTGCAAGGGTGGCTCGGAGGACGTCGACATCCGCTGGTGCCGACTGACCGAAGCAGGCGAGCGCGGCATCAATATCGGCGGCTCGACCGGCTTCGAGTTCTTTCGCCCGCCGCTGTCGCCGAGCATGCCCAACTTCGAGGCCAAGAACATACGCGTCGTGGCCAACGTCATCGAGGGCTGCACGGCGTCGGTCGCCTACGTCGGCTGCGTCGACAGCGTGGTGGCCGACAACACCGTTGTCGATCCGCACAACTGGATCATCCGAATCCTGCAGGAGACGGTCAGCGGCGGCGGCTTCACGTTCCTGCCGTGCGGGAACAATAGCTTCATCAATAACCTGGTGTACTTCGACCGCAGCGATCTCTCGACCTATGTGAACATCGGGCCCAATACAGCTCCGGCCACGTTCACGTTCGCGCACAGCCTTTGGTATGCCCACGACAACCCAGCGTTGTCCGCGCCGACCTTGCCCGTTGCCGAGACGGGCGCCGTGATCGGTGAGAACCCGTTGCTGGCGAATCCGGCCGCGGGCGACTATTCGATCGGTGCGGACAGCCCGGCGGCCGGCGCCGGCCTCGCCCCGGCCTTCGCCGCGGCCGACATCGCGGCCACCTGCTACCGCGTGCGGCCGAGCATCGGCGCCTACGAAATCCCGCCGCCCGTCGGCGACCTGGACGGCAACGGCAGTGTCGATCTGCTGGATTGGTGCCGCTTGGCTGCGTGCTTGGGCGGACCGACGGTGCCGCTGTCGGATGCGTGCACCACCGCGGACCTCGATAACGATGGCGACGCCGATCTCTTGGACGTCGTCATCGTCGCGAACGCGTTCGGGTCGTGAACGGCTCCGGACGGTTGGCAAACGCTCACGGCTTCGCGATGAAGACCCCGGATGCAGCGACGACGAACGCCTTCTCCTCAGCGTGTGTGACCCGGCCAACGACGACGACTTCGCTCAATTCCCTGACGCCGTTCGTTCCGCGCAGTCCGGTTCGAATCGGCGCACCGGCGGTATCCACGACCTGGATGGTCGCAGAGTGTTTGGCGATGTCGCTGGCGTTGTCACAACAGTAGTCCCACGGGGTCGGACACTTGTCTTCCGGATCGTCGGAACAGGCCTTCAGACCGGAGCCCATCAGCGTGAAGACGGCGCGGCCCTCGACGAAGGGCGACTTGCTCCCGCCGATGCGGCCGCGAATGGTGACGGGATCCCCGGTCTTGGCCGAGGCTCTGGCGTCCTCGACCGTCGTCGCGCCGTCCGGCTGCGTGGCCAGGAAGAGGCCGGCCGGCAGCGTCGCAGCCGGTGCGGCGGACGAGGAACCGCTGTCTTGCCCACTGGGCGCCTCAGACTTCTCACAGCCGGCCACGACGAGCAATCCTGTTGCGAGCATCAGGTAACTTCGTTTCATTCCATGGTCTCCTTCCGAGAAACGTGAAAGTCAGACGGCCTTCAGGGCGACCGGTATCGCCAGCCGCAGACAGCGCCAAGCTGGCGGGAGCGCCCCGACCAGGCCGAGGATCAGGCCGGCGCTCAGCCCGACGCCGAGCACCAGTGAATCGACCCGCAAGCCGAACGCCCCCATCGAAAAGCGGACGGCCAAGCCATCGAGCAGGAATACCCCGGCGGCCGACGCCAGCAGGGCGCCGCAGGCCGTCGCTAGCGTCGACTCCTGCACGAGCGACCAGACGATCGCGACGCGCCTAAAACCGCAGGCCTGAAGCGTGCCAAGCTCGCGGACACGCGCCGCGAAGGCCGCATACATCGTATTCAAGCCGCCGAACAGTCCGCCCAGTGCCACCAATCCGGCCGTGACCCACGCCAAGACCCGGATCGGCGCGAAGAACGCCGACAGTTTCGCGTAGTACGCCGGCTCCGACATGGCCGCCAGCTCCAGATCGACGCGCGTTTTGGTGAACATGTCGACATCGGCGAATTCGGCCCGCTCGGAATCGAGCGTGAGCACGACGCAGGAGTCGCTGGTGCGCTTGGTGGCTTCCTTGAGGTCGGTCAGCGGCATCCAGACCTCGGCGTCGAACACCGTTCCGGGCGCAGCCAAGCGACCGACGATCGTCCACGGGCGCTTCTCAATGATGAGTTGGCGGCCGAGCGCCAGGTCAGCGGCTGGCACGCCCATTTTCGTGGCGGTCATCGAACCGACGATCACCTCATCGGCGCCCGAACTCGGCAGGCGACCGTCGGCCAGTTGCACGGACCCGTGAACCAGCAGCGCGGCCGGCGTGACGCCGCGCACCAGCACGAGCGGGCCTTTCTCCTGTTCCGGATCGAGCGTGATCGGGAGTTGGACGTGTACTTCCGGCGATACATACGCCACGCCGGCCCGCGCGCGGATGCCGGGAACCGCGGCCGCGATGAGGCTGCTGACGCCGGCCTCGACCTCGCTGCGCTCGATCGACTCCTCGCTGCCGGCGCCGAGCAGAATGACGTTGTCGCGGCCGCCGGTCGAGCGGAGCGAGTGGTCCATGCCGTGGACAAACCCACCTGCTGCCAGCAAGAGCAGCACGACCAGCCCGCTGCCCAGCACGGATAGCACCAGCCGGGCCGTCGAGCGCCCAAGGTTCCGGACTGCGTAGTCGAATGGAAGCAAGCGAATCATCGGACAATTACACCGCTCGAAAAGAATGCGCGATTTCACTGCGCCCGGCCCGCCAGGCCGGGACCAGGCCGGCCAGCGCTCCGGCCAGCCCCGAGATCACCAGTCCAACGACGATCAACGATCCGTCGGCAACCACGGTGATGCTCAGCCCCTCGCTGTAAAGGCTGAGGTTGCCGATTCGGATCAGCGCCAAGGCAGCCAGCGATCCAACCGCGCCACCGATCAAACCGATCACGATGCCTTCGCTCATAATCAGCCTGGTGACTAGGCCGCCGCGATAGCCGAGCGTCTGCAGGACGGCGTGCTCGCGGATTCGATCGCGCACGCTGAGCACGATCGCATTGGCCACGAGGGCCAACACCGCGGCCAGGCAGCCCCAGCCCACGTAGCGCGTGAACCCCACGATTTCGACGATGTCCGAGCCGGCCTGGGCGACGAAGGCGCGTTCCGGCCGGGTTTGCGTGGGTTCGGAGTCGTGCCGGAACTCGGCGTCGATGGCCTTGGCCACCGGGTCGAGCAAGGCCGGATCCTCAACTCTGACGTTGAACTGCGTGACGATGCCCAAGCCGCCGCGGGCGGCCGAACGCTGCAGGAACTCAAGGTGGACGTAGGCCACGTCCTGATCCTGCGGCTGGGGTGATCGGATGACGCCCGCGACCGTGACGGTCACGCCGGCAGCGTCGAACGATTGGCCGGCACGGAATCCGCGCCGGCTGGCCAACCGTTCGCCGACGATGGCCGCGTCCGAACGTTTGTACCACTCGTCCAGCGAGCCTTCCACCCATTCCCATTCGTCGGCCATTGCCGCGATCTTCTCGGCCCGCACGCCGCGAAACGTCACTACATCGAGGCTGGCGGCACAGTTGGTAACCACAATCTTCATCGGCACCACGTCGGCCACGCCGGCCACGCGGGTGATTCGGTCGCCGTAATACTCGGGCAGCCGGCTGGTGGCTGGGCAGAAGCGATTCTCGCGATAGACGATCAGCATCTGGTCGGCCGCAGTGACGGTCGTGGCTGCCTGCACGCCGCGATGCACGGTTTGGACCGTGATGAAGAGGAACATGGCGATCGAGACACCCGCGATGGTCAGCAGGCTGCGCGTGCGATGCCGCACGACCTGTTTGGCCACGACCGAAAGGAAGCGCGGCGAGATCACACGGTCACCTCCTCACGCTGCCGTGCCCGGTAGGCGGCCAGTTCCTCGGCCTCGAGCAGCCGGCCCTTTTCGAGATGCAGAGTGCGCCGGGCGTACGAGGCGCATTTGGCGTCGTGCGTCACCAGGATGAGCGTCTTGCCCAGCTCGCGATTGAGTTGCGTGAGCAGTTTCATGATGGCGGCGGCCGATTCGGCGTCGAGATCACCCGTCGGCTCATCGGCCACGATGATCTTCGGATCGGCAACGATAGCCCGCGCGATGGCCACGCGCTGCTCCTGTCCGCCCGAGAGCTGACGCGGAAAGTGGTCGTGCCGGTCGGCGATGCCGACAAGCTGCAGCGCGGTCGCAACGCGCTCGTGCCGCACCCGCCGCGACAGCCGGTGCAAGAGCAACGGGAGCTCCACGTTTTCGTAGGCGGTCAGTACGGGCACCAGGTTATAGAGCTGGAAGATGTAACCGACGTGGTCGCTGCGCCAATCGGCCAGCCGCGCGCGGGAGAGCCGCGCAATGTCGGCGCCACCGATCTGGAGCTGCCCGGCAGTCGGCCGGTCGATCCCGGCAATGAGGTTGAGCAGCGTCGTCTTGCCACTGCCCGACGGACCCATCAGGGCCAGGAAGTCGCCGGCCGGTACGTCGAGGTCGAGCTCCTGGAGCGGCGTAATGGTCGCGTCGCCCTTCCGGTAGCTCTTCGTCAGGCCGCGGCATTGGATGAGCGTCATGGCCGTTGCTCCTTTCGGTTTGATGCTCTGACCGCCTCGCCCAGCACGCGGACGCGCGCGCCCTCGCGCAGGTCGCGCGGCGGGTCGATAATCAGGCGATCACCGGGGCGCAGGCCGCCGCCGACGATCAGGTGGCCACCTGCTTCTCGGCCGGCGATGGCGATGTCGCGCAGCGCCGCCGTCGGCTCGCCGTCGTCGTCGTGCTCGACGACCCAGACTTGGGCCTTGTCATCGTCTGCGGCCCCGAGCAGCGCCGACTCAGGAATGAGCAGCCGAAACCCCTGCGCGAGCGATGGAGACGTGGATGCGGGTCTCGTCATCGCGCCCGTTGCAGCGGCCGGCGGGGAATAGAAGCGCACGCGGACCAGCATCTCTGGCTTGAGCGTCTCGCGCGGATTGTCGATGGCCACCTTCACTTGCACGGTATTGCGCTGGATGTCGGCTTCGTGGACGATGCGCGTGACGCGGCCGTGGAACACCTCGTCTGGCAACGCCTCGGTGACGATCTCGGCCAGTGCTCCGGCGCCGATCTTGGCGCTGTCGGCCAGCGGCACATCCACGCGCACTTGCAGATGGCTGGGGTCGTAGACGCGCAGCACGCCGGGCATGTGCGCCTCGCCGCCTCCCGCGCCGTTCATCTCGATGCGGATACCCGGCTCAACCGAGCGCGTGAGCACGACGCCGGACACCGGCGACACGATCTCCATCCGCGAAAGCAGCAGGCCGGCTTCGTCGCAAGCGACTTGCTGCCGCTGCACGTTGGCCTTGGCGATGCCGATGGCGGCCTTGGCGGACTCGATCTGCTGCCTGGCCGCGTTGGTTTGAAATTCCTGCCGGGCGAGCTCGCCTGCCGCGACAGCCCCGGACGGCGCCAGGCCGCGAAGCCGCTCGAGCTCATAGTCCGCCTCGGCCGCGTGCCACTGAGCCACCTCCAGATCAGCCTCGGCCTTGGTGACTTGCGCCTTCAACGCGGCCAGGTCCGCCTCGGCCGCCTGAAGCGCGAGCCGCGCGTCCTCATCGATCATGCGGGCCACCGCTTGCCCGGCCTCGACCGGCTGACCCTCGAGCACGAGCACTTCCTTGATAACGCCTTCGGCCAGCGCGGGAACACTGATGGCGTAGGGATCGGGCTCAATCCAGCCGGGCGCTTGGGCCAACACGCTTCTGGCAGCGGGTGTATCAACCGCCTCGGTCGCACGAGTTGGTTGACCCGTACCTCCCGCCACAGGTTTAGGCACGACCGGGACGGTCCAGACGGGTGTCGCGGGCGTGAGCGCACTCCTGGCCGAGTAGGCCAGTAAGCCACAGACGCTGAGCAGAATCACCGCCGGGATGAATACGCGCGTGCGCCAGCGGAAGCGGGGGCGCGCGACGTCTACATCGGGTCCGGGTGGACGCGCTCGTGACAGAATCTCGATGCTTGGGCTAGCCATACTCGCAACTCCAGTGTGAAGCGATGGCGCATTGGCGCGCGACTCGGCGATGCAGCTTCGCGCACCGGCACTTGGAACGCGGTGAGTTATCGAGCGGGCTAGATCAGCAAGGGCAGCGTGCGGCTGGCGTCGGGAGGGGAATGCCACGCCGTCGCTTCGCCGCAGAGGATCGGACGATACGTCGCCAGGTCTTGATCAGCTACGGCCGCGCCGTGGATGAGGATCGGCGCCGGCAGTTCCTGACTAGAATCCGGCTTGCTCACGCACACGCCGGGCCGAGCGCAGAAGCAGGATTGTTCCGGAGTTGGCCTTGGCGCGTCCGGTGCATCAGGTGCTTGAGCGCCGTCGGTCGGCAGACAACAGCAGGCAGGTCTTGGGGCAGTAGAGTCTACGCCGACCGCAGACAGGCCGCACAGCACCGGGCATAGCAGCCCGACCCAGCCGACCAGTGATAGCGCGAGAAAGGCACGCATTCGACTAAAGTATACGGCCGACGGACCCATTCGTCCAATCCCAAGCCGTACTTGCCGTCGGGAGGGCGCATTCGTTAACGGCGGCGAAACCTGCAGGCAACACGACACACCGGTGGCATGGGTGGCATGGCCAAGCGAAGCGCGGCCATGACGTGGCTTGGCGTGGCTTCACGCCCGCGCTTACGCTTGGGCATGCCACACGTAGACAGCATCTGGCAATAGTGTCAGAACACCGGCGTCGGCTGGGCTTCCAGTTCGGCCAGCGTCGTGATCTGCGAGTGGGTCACGGTGATGGCGTACATGTCGTAGCACTCTTTCCACTGGAAAGCCAGCAGCACGTAGACGAGCATGACGGTCACCGAGGCGACCTCGCAAATGCGGTGCTTCCGGCAGCGGATGAGGATGCCACCGCCGATGGCCACCAATGTGAGCTTGTAGGCCATCAGTGCTGCTGGGCCGTGCGGGAGGATGCGTGCAGCGATCGGGTTCGACTCTTCCAGCAAGCCCTGGCGATGCGCCGACAGCGTTAGGATCAGGTCAAAGATGTTGATCAGCAGCAGCCCGGCCACCACGCACAGCACACGGTGCGAGCGGGCCGAAGTGAACCAATGGACGATGCGACGAGCCAGCGAGTTGGCACCCGAATCAGATGCGGCGGATCGAAGTGGTGCGATGGTCGTGCCGTTCATAGAATGCCCTATCGGTTCGGCGACGGCGATGCTTCAATGGATCGCGGCGCCGCGCTAACGGACCCAAACCGCAAACGAATTGCGGTTGTGGACTCCTGCGGGGAGATTCCATGAGCGATCCCGAGCCGACGCTCTCACACATCGGTGCGCACGGCGACCTCCGCATGGTCGATGTCTCGGGCAAGCCTCCGACCGTCCGCGAGGCGTCCGCCTCGGCGCGCATGACGGTCTTACCCGCGGTGCTGGACGCGATCCTGTCCGGCGAACTGCCCAAGGGAGAGGCGCTCACCGCAGCCCGCGTGGCCGGAATCATGGCGGCCAAGCGAACCGCTGAGCTGATCCCGCTCTGTCATCCCCTGCCGCTCGACGTGGTGCAGATCAGCTTCGCCCGGCCATCGGCCGACACGCTGCTGATCCTGGCCACGGCGCGCACCTCGGCCGCCACCGGCGTCGAGATGGAGGCCCTGACGGCGGCCTCTGTCGCGGCACTGACAGTTTACGATATGGCCAAGTCGTCCGACCGCGGAATTGTGATCGGACCGATCCGGCTCGAGCATAAGTCCGGCGGGCGGTCTGGCGACTACCGCGCCCCCGGCGCTGCTGGACTCTGAGGGACTGAGGGTGGCATAAGGGGTGCCATGGGCAAGCGGCCGTTTGCTTGCCCGTGCAGGCCATGCGACACTCATTCGGCGCGACGGGCAAGCGATCGTCGCCAAAGGCCGCGACGATCGCACCCATGCCACCCAAGGCGCAGCATTAGTCCACGCCGATTGCCAGCAATGTCACGTCGTCTACTGGCCAGTCGCTGGGCGACGTGTGATCGAGCAAATCGGAGATCTCGGCCAGCGAGGTGGTGATCGGACGCCAGCCCAGTTCCTGGAACCAGCGCGTATCCGCGAAATCGCAATGAGTCGGGCTGCCTGCCCCACCGCCCGAATCCCGTTCGAGCAGGAGCGACTCGAGTCCGTCGGTGTGGAACAGCACCGTGTCTCCCGGCTCGAGGTCGACATGAACTTCATCGAACTTCGTCTCGGCAAACGCCCCGACCAGCGGGCCGCGGCTCTGGATCGGTCGGGGGGCTTGTCCGGGGCGGATCAGCGTCGGATAGGGTGCGCCGCCGCGCGACCAGGTCAGCCGCCGGCTGGTCTCGTCGAACACGGCGTAGACCACCGTCACGAACTGCCCTTCGGACAGGTTGGTCTCCACCAGGTCGAGGTTCAGCCGTTCGAGTGCCTCGATCGGCGGAACCAGCCGATAACTCCCGCCGTAGATTTCCTTGCCGCGCAGCGATTGCTTGATAAAGACGGTCAGAAGCGCCGCCGCCACACCGTGGCCGGTCGCGTCGGCCACGGACAGCGCCACGCGCGTCTCGTCAAGGCGGCTGACGTTGTAGATGTCGCCACTGACGTGATCGGCCGGCCGGAAGAGTGTGTGTACGCGAGCCCCGGCGATCTCAGGCATCGGGCGCGGCAGCATGTCCCTCTGGACTTGGCTGGCCAGCCGCATTTGCTGATCGAGGTGCTGGAAACCGGCCGACAAGACGGCCCCTCGGCGCCGCAGCTCGTCCAGCTCGCACCCCAGCTCGTCGAGGCGCGCCTGCAGGCCGGCGTAGGCCTCCGCCGTCACGGCAAAGCTGCTCAGGCCGTTTGTCGTTCCGTTGACATCGATGCGCTTGAACGCCGGATCGAGAGAGCGCCCCGGCGGAGCAAAGCTGGTCATGGCTTCAACGACGATGGTTCCAGGTGACGACACGATCGACGTCCTCCTCGTCGAGCAGCCGGCAATGCTGGCTGCGGCGCGAAAGTGACCGTGGTCGCCGCATCAGCATAGGCGTCGTTGTTTCGGCGTAGCTGCGCCGCGCCCGCGTGACAATCTTCGGACACCTTACGATGCGGGTTTACTTGCGCCCGATAAGAATTCGGACGTTCGTTCGAGTTTGGCGCGTCGATACGCGCAGGATCGCGCGATGCACGACCCGTAAAAACAACGAGTCCCGCGTGCCTCGGGGAAGGAACGCGGGACCGTTGAAAGGGGACACGACAGCTTCCAGATCATTCATATGATTCGCGTGCCGACCCGCCAAATGGAAGTGCGCGGCGTCCGATAGACAGCGGCGGGCTGGACTGGCCGTGCCACACGCGCGTCGTGTTGATCCAAAACTCGCACAAACAGCCATTGCGCGTGGCATGGCCAAGCGCCAGCGCGGCCATGCCAGCCCGCCAGCATGCCACACGTGGCGGGTTTCGCGATGATTCTTAGCAGCTACGGTCCGCCCGGACCGGTGAACTGGCTCGCGAATGCCGCGACGTCGGGCAGATCGACGTTAAGGTCGGCATCGGCATCAAACACGGGACAGGCCAGGCCGAGCGGCGGCGTCGACGGACCCAGGAAGCACTCGACCAGCGCGGCGAAGTCGTCCCCATCGGCATCGCCGTCCAGGTCTGCGTCGCCGGCAATGGTGGGTATGTTGGACGGGTCGGCAGGATTGCTGCTCGCGTCGAGCTCGTCACCGTCAAAGTAACCGTCGGCGTCGCGGTCGATTCCCATGCGAGCCTGTTCGCCCAGCGGCACGAGTGTGAAGGTCAGTTCTGATTCCGCTGCGGCCGATTGGCGCAGGTTGTCGTAGCTGATTTGCTCCGCCAGCCGGTCGGCCTGAAACATGTCGCCGCCCAGGTAGGCATAACCGCGCGGCAGGCCGCCCATGCGGCTCTTGGCTATCAGTCCAGCCTCTTCGTCGTCCGCGATCTGGCGCATGACTGTCAGCAGCTCAACGATGGCCGGATCGTCATCATTAACGCCATCGAGCGTGAGCTGCTGGCCCACGCCGGCATGCGTGTCGCTACCCAGCGTGAGCTGATAGGCGACCAGGTCAAGAATCATCTGGTCGGTGGCGGGGTTGTCGCCATTGATGATGGTGATGTCGTGGCCGGCAGTGCGCAGGAAGTTGTCGAGCGTGTCGATCCGGCCGTCGTGCAGGAAGCCGAAGCCGCGGTTGTTGGCCGTCGACGTGGCGTCGAAGCCAGTCTTCTCGTACAGGTTTCGCAGGTGGGCGACTTTGAACGTCTGCGAATCGAGCATGATCTCCGCCGGCGTCAGCGTGTTGTCTGAGCCGATGGCGAGCAGCGTGCCAATCGGCGCCCCGTGGCAAGACGAACACGCGGCCTGAACGACCATCAGCGTCGTGCTGGTGCGGAACAGATGCCGGCCATTGAACACGTCACCACCGGCCAGCGTCAGCGGCAGCGAGTTGTCAATGTTGCGATAGGGGTTGGGCGGAAACGTAATGCTGGCGACGAAGGCCTCGAGCTCGGCCATCTCGGATTCGGAGAGCTGCGCGTCGTCGCCCTGCAACTCCTCGTACGCGACGTTGAAAGCGGCCAGGTCGTCCTTCTCGCCCCGCCAATGGAACGGCTCGTTGCCGATCGTCCCCTGGAGCGTCTGCGTGGTCATCGGTCCCTTCATCGGGTGGGCCGGGACGCACAGAATGCCGCTATCGGGGGCCGAGATCGGCGCGCAGGCTTCGTCCATCTCGCCGGCCGGGTTGCCGAGGTCCCAGGCGAGCTGGTCCATGCGGCCGTCCACATGGCAGCTTGCACACGAGGCTTGGCCGAGGCCGGACGTGCGATGCGTGTCGTACAGGTGTGGCCGGCCCAGGCGAATGGCGGAGGGCGTGGGGTCGAAAAACGGCGTCTCGCTGGCGACCGCCAACAAGGTCGTGTCGACGGCGGTAATCGACGCCGCGAACTTGTTGAGCACGTAGAGCCGCGAGCGCGGCTCGTCGAGCGCCAGGCCAGTGGGCCCTTCTCCGACTTCTACGCGGGCCAGCGCCGAAGCACTGGCGTCGATCACCAGCACGTTGTTCGAGCCCATGCCGCCCACGTAGCCGCGATCGCCGGCCGCGTTCCAAACGATGTCCCGCGGATCGCCGATCGACAAGTCGCGGACCGGCTGAGACACCGTCGCGCCGATGTAGTCCAGGTGCGAGTTCAGGTCGACGATCTCGCGATCAAACGGATCGGCAGGGTCGAAGCTGGCCAGCTCGACACGGATGAACGTGCCGTTGATAATCGGCGCGAAGCGGATTTCGTTCGTGGCTTCGGTGCCGATCACCGTGACGCGGCCGGACGGCTGCACCGCCAGGTTCATATTGAGGTTCATCAGGCCGCTGGCGTAGCTGACCGTCAGGGCATCCGCGTCGATGATGGCCACGTCGTGATCGTGAACGTCCCAGGTAACAAAGTCGCTCCAGTCGTGGGCGTTGTCATCGATCCACTGACCGAGCTCATTCCTGCGGAGGATTTGAGACACAGCCGGCGGGACTGGCAGGGCAGGATTCATGGGAGGATCGAAGCCGGTGCCGAAGTTGGGGGGTGGGTTCGTGCCGTAGACCTCGGCGGCGCCCTCGGCAACGATCGTGGTCGCATTGCCCGACTCGAAAATGGCGACGAAAACGCGCGTGCCATCGGTAGCCAGCGCCCGCGGGTCCTCGCCCTCGATCGGCAGCAGGACCGGGTCAGCGTCGACGACCGCCGGGTCGTAGACGGCGACCCTGTTCTCCTGCGACAGACTGACGAACGCGCGCGGCGGATTGCCCGCAAAGACGACATCGGTCGGCTCGTCGCCGGTGCGGATCGTAGCCACGACATGCATCGCGGTCAGGTCGACGATGCTGATGCTGTCGGAAATGTGGTTTACGACCCACGCCTCGCTGTCGGTTCGAGCGGCCACCGACACGGGATCGAGGCCGACGGGGATCGAGCCGAGCGGGACCGGCAGGCCGCCGGTGATGTCGAATACCTCCAGGCGGTTATCCGGCGTGTTCACGGCCAACAGGCGACTGCCGTCGGGCGTGATCGCGAGTGGATTGACGTGCGGCGTCTCCCAGTTGGTGAAACCGGCCTCAGCGCGCGGGATCACCGCCGTCGAGAGGAGGATACCGAAATAAAGGCTCCATGACTGCCGCCGCATCGCTGCCCCGTTGCGCTGGTAAGTTGCCAGGGTGCCAGATTATAGCACGGGCCAGGCGAACCATCAGCCGGATAACCAAAAAGCGACGCGGTCGGTCTGCCTTTGGCCCCTATCCGCTCAGTTCCTCAGCCTCTCAGAGTCCCGAACCGGTCCGATGGCGCCCGCAGCATTCCTTGGCGTTTTCGGTCGTGGCGATCAGGAGCTGAGTTCGGCAATGGCAACGACGGGGCGCCGCACGTCCGCTACGGATCACGATGCTGCCAGCAGCGCTGCGTGCCCGCCTGGGCCTTCCGCTTGCAGCGCGTGCCAGCCCGCGTGATGGCCGTACAGCGATCGGGCTCGGTGTCGAGCTCAGCCGGACGACTCGCCGTCTTGCTGCCAGGCTCGATGGCCGGCTTGTCGTCCGCAGCCGTTGAGTGTGGTTCGCCCGTAGACAGGCCCCGCTCGAGTCCTTCGGAGTACGCGCGGGCAGCGGCGGCGTCGGTGGCCGCGGTCTGGGCGCGCTCTTCCGCCAGTTCGGCCTGCCGTTGGGCGCGGCCCAGCTCGCGCCGCAGGTCGTCGGCGTCGTTCTTGAGGCGGACGATCTGCGTCTGAAGTTCCGATCGCTGCCAGCGAGCATACAGAGTTCCGCCAGCCACTCCGGCCAGCAGCGCTATCGCCGCTGTGACGACGTACCGCACACTCGGCCGGTTGGCGGGAAGCTCAGCGGACATACACACATCGTAGCGTCGACGGTCCGAGGCGGCAGCTAGCCGACCTTCGCATTTCGCCAAATCCAACCGCATCAATCAGAGTATCCGCTCGGCCCGGGAAGACCCTGGTCGTCAGCCGTTCAGAGTCCCGTCGGATCGCCAGGCTGCGCGCGTGGCCGGCTGGACACAGACGCCGAGTACAGGTAGAAGGGCCGCGACAATGCGGCAGAGCGGACGCCGCGGACAAGGGAGTGCCGGCATGAGTCGAAAGGATTCGACGCGTCGGGTGCGTAGCGCACCACCTTCGACCGAACCACCCAGGCGCTATTCTGGGCCGCTGTTCACGCTGCTGGGATGCCTGTTTCTCTGGTCGAGCGTGCTGACGTTCGACGCGGGCGACTGGCCCAGCCCGGCGCAGCATCCACACAACGATCCGACCGTCAACACGTGCGGCCCGGCGGGCGCGTGGCTGGCCTACCAACTGATCTACTACGTCGGCGACGGGATCTATCCGCTGGCGCTCTTCCTGACACTGGCCGGATTCATGTGGCTGATCCACGGCCGCATCATCAACTTCTATCAGCGCGCGTTCGGTTTGATTCTTCTGGTCGCGTGTACGGCGGCCTCGGTGCACCTGGTTTCGGGCGGAAGCGGCAATCACCTGCCCGAGGGCCCCGGAGGTATCGTCGGGCACGCGCTCGGCAACTATCTGCTCGAGTTGTTCGGGACCTGGGGAACCGTGCTCTTCCTGCTCTATGCGCTACTCGTGGGCCTGGTGCTTACGGCCGAGGGCTGGGTCGTCCGCCTGCCGCGACTGGTGCAACGGCTTGGCAAAGCCTCGGGTGAGGCCATCTCGCTGGCCCGTACCGCCGCGTCGCCGGTGCTGCCGAAACCAGCGCCAGCGGCTGCCAAATCCGGCCGCTCAGACACGGCAGACGCCAGCGGCGTCTCGATCCAGCGGCCCGCGACGCCACGTTGGGCTGCACGTGCTGCCCCGCCACCGCCCGAGGACGCCACGGGGGGTCGCGATGAGACCGCGCCCGGGCCAGCGAAACCGAAGCACGATACGGCCGAGGCAGCGGTCTCACAGAAACGCGGCGCGTCGCCCCCAGTCGCGGATTCCCGGGGCGACGCGAGCCTGCGAAGGCCCGCCTCCCGTCGGAATGAGGCGGAATCTCGGCTGACGATGCCGGACTCGATGAAGCAGCCCGTTGCCTCATCCGGCGCACCGGCGGCGCCGCGTCCGCCGGCCATCGTCAACTTCCCCAAGCCGATCGCACCGCCGCCGCCGACCGAGATCTATCCGCGGCCGATCGAGAACTGGGCGTTTCCGAAGCTCTCGCTGCTGGTGGATCCCGAGTACTCGTTCACGGCCCAGCAGGAGACGATCGTGCGGGCCAAGGCCAAGACGCTGGAGCGCACGCTCGAAGAGTTTCGCCTCGACGCGCATGTGGTCGAGATCGACACCGGCCCGGTCATCACCATGTTCGAGCTGCAGCTCGCACCGGGGATCAAGGTCTCGCAGGTCGCATCGCTCTCGAACGACATCGCTCGGGCGCTGAAGGCCCCCGCGGTGCGCATCGTGGCCCCGATCCCGGGTAAGAACACGGTTGGCGTCGAGGTACCCAACATCGACAAGGAGAAGGTGCGGTTCAAGGAGCTGATCACGCTGACCGGCAGCAAGGCGGCCCAGATGCAGCTTCCGCTGTTCCTGGGTAAGGACGCGAGCGGTACGCCACTGGTGTACGACTTGGCCACGATGCCGCACATGCTCATCGCCGGCACGACCGGCTCGGGCAAGAGCGTGTGCATCAACTCGATCATCATGTCGCTGCTGATCACGCAGCAGCCGGACCGCTGCAAGATGATCCTGGTCGACCCCAAGATGGTCGAGATGTCGCAGTTCAAGGACGTGCCGCACCTGATGTGTCCGATCGTCACCGAGATGAGCCGGGCCGAGCAGATTCTCGACTGGGCCGTCACCAAGATGGACGAGCGCTACGAGTTGCTGGCCGAGGCTGGCGTGCGCAACTTGGCCGCGTTCAATCGCATGACGCCCGAGGAGATCTACGCCAAGTTCCAGCCCTCGACCGAGGACGAGAAGAAGCAGATTCCGCTGCACCTGCCGTACGTGGTGGTGATCATTGATGAGCTGGCCGACCTGATGATGACGGCGGCCAAGGAGGTCGAGCATCATCTGTCGCGGCTGGCGCAGAAGTCGCGGGCGGTCGGCATTCACATCGTGGTCGCCACGCAGCGGCCCGAGGCCAAAGTGGTGACGGGCCTCATCAAGAGCAACCTGCCCTGCCGGGCGGCGTTCCGGGTGGCCAGCCGCATGGACTCGCGCATCGTGCTCGATCAGAACGGGGCTGAAGTGCTTATGGGCCAGGGCGACATGCTGTTCCTGCCGCCCGGCTCGGCCAAGCTCATTCGTGCTCAGGGCACGTTCCTGGAGGATTCGGAGCTGCGCGGCGTGATCGACTTTTTGACCGAGCGAGCCAAGCCCGAGTTCCATCCGCAGCTCGTGCAAATCCGCGGCAAGGACGCCGGCGACCCCGGCCAGCGCGACCCGCTGTTCGAGCAGGCGGTCGAGATCATGCTGGAGACGCGCCGCGGCAGCGTCAGCCTGCTTCAGCGCCGCCTGGCCGTGGGCTATTCGCGGGCTTCGCGCCTGATCGACCAGATGGCGGCCGCAGGAATCGTCGGTGATTACAAGGGCAGCCAGGCCCGTGAAGTGGTCATCACGGCCGAGGAGTGGCAGCAGATCAAGGCCCAACTCGCGGCGGACTTGAAGCAGAGCTACGCCGCCGATCAGGACGATGGCGAAGGTGTCCCCGACCTGACAGACGATCACGACATCATCGACTGAGCGCCGTGCCGACGAGGGCCGGTGTCGCACGACTCTGGATTCGACCCTCGAAGTGACCCGGTGTAAGATAACGTGATGTGTGCATGGGTTCTGGTTGCGCTACTCGCTATGCTTGTTGCCTCCGATGAGCCGCCACCCCCGGCGGTCGAGCGGCCGCCGGTTGTCACATCCGTCCTGGATTCCAAACGGTGCGCTGAGGCCCGCGCGTGGGCCGACCTGCCCGATCCGGCCGAGCGAGTCAAGCTCGTTTTGCGGCTGTTCAACTGCTTTTGGAACCGGACCGACGAGCTCGAGTCGGACGAGGAGCGCGGCACGCTCGAGCGCGATCGGCTCAAGGCCAAGGAGCCGCGGACCAAGAGCAAAGCTCGCGGTGAAGACCCCCCGCCCGCCGCCGGGCCGCTCAAGGAGCTCGAAGATCGGCTGAGTGCCTTGGCCGCCGAGCTCGTCGACGTGGCCGCGCAGCGCCAGCAACTCATCGATCAGCATCCGGCCGACCTCTTACCGATGCAGCTCGAGGAATTGAACCGCCGACTGGGCGAGATCAACGAGAAAATCGCGTCAGTCGAACAATCGAAGGCCGTCATGAGCAGCATCCGCCGCCAGGCCGCCATGGACCGCGACGTGCGCGAGGCGGCTCGGCTGAGCGAACACCTGCTGCTGTTCGACCGCGAGCTGCAGCATCTGCGCGGCAAACGGCGCAACTACACCGAGGACCGCTTCGCCGTCCGCAAAGCTCTCGGTGTCGACGAATCGGACGAGTGAATCGCGTTGCGCGTGGACGCGCCAATGGCGCGCGCGATCGATCGTGGAAGCCTCTGTCGGCCATGGTTCGTCTCAGGGATCGTCGAACGGTGGTGTCCGGGCGAGAGCCCGCTGTAGACCCATCTCACACACTGCCGTGGCGTGGCCGCACGGGCAAGCAAACGACCGCTTGCCCATGCCACCCGTCGCAGGACACTGGGCATCGACGAATCGGATGACGAGCGCCCGCCCGGCCGCTAGTTGACCGGTTCAGGCATCTGAGCGCCATGCAGCTCCGCCAGGGCCAGCATGGCCGCTTTCTGCTCGGCGTCTTTCTTGCTAGGGCCCCAGGCGCTGGGGAAGCGCCGGCCGCCGATCGACACGCACACCTCGAAGCACTTGCTGTGATCGGGGCCCTGCTCGTCGAGGGCCTCGTAACGCGGCGTGGCCGACAGGAACTGCTGGGCGTACTGCTGCAAAGCGGACTTGTGGTTGAGATGGCCGTTGACGCCGGCCATGTCGTCAACGAACGGCCGTACGTGTTTGAGGATGAATGGCCGGGCGGCTTCCATTCCGCCGTCCAGATAGAGGGCGGCCACGACCGACTCGATCACCGCCGCGCGCAGCGACATGGGCATCCGCGTCCGCTCGCACATGCCTTTGCCCAGAAAGAGCAGGTCGGCCAGACCGGTCTGATCGGCGATCTCGGCGCACACTTTTCGCGAGACGACGACGGACTTGATCTTGGTCAGCTCACCCTCGAAGTGGTTGGGAAATCGGCGGAAGAGCTCGTCACAGACCACCAGCCCGAGCACGGCGTCGCCGAGGAATTCGAGCCGTTCGTTGCTGTCGAGCCGCCGGTCGGCGACCGACGCGTGCGTGAGCGCTGCCACCAGCAGCGTGGCGTCGCGGAATGTGTATCCGGTCAGCTCCTGCGCGAGCTGGACCGCTTCGGTCTGGGTCACTGGCTGTCCCTACGGGCCAGTGGCGAAGACCGCCTCAGGTCTACTTCGGACCCAAACGCCCCTGAAGCGTCCGGGCGTCCGAAAGCCGTACGCGAGCTTGGCCACGGGCCGGCGATCGTGATCGACGGGGTGTGAAACCAGGCACCTTCCGTCAACCTACTTTACCCAGCATACGCTATCGGCCATTCGGTTGTCAATCCACACAAAGTGAAGCTGTGCGATGTGGCTGGCGCTCTGGTCGCAGACGGTGGTGCTCGGGCATGACGTTGGGTTCGGTGGCCACGCCTGGCGGCCGCACGCCGAATCGATCGGCGCCCGGCGCCCGCGTCCGCGGGACGCGGACGCGACCGGAGCCGAGGGTAGGCGTCGCGGAGGAATTACCTGAACGAATCGGACGCAGAGGCGCCGGGGCGCAGAGCACGAAGGAACGGCCTTCGAGATGGTTTGGCCCGGCGCGGCGTTTGTCGTGTTCTCGCGCGATGACTTAGTTCATCCGGATGATGCCGTTGCCGACGATCATAAAGTTGGCGGACGTCAGCGTCACGCCGGTGAGCGGCAATCCGCCGCCGATCACCGACAGCGAAGCCGGAGATCTGGTCGGCGCCGTCGCTGTTGACCGGACGAGCTTGAACCTGGCGGGTGTGGTGGGTACGGCCACGGCCACGATCACCAACGCGGCCAACGGCATCTCAATTACGGGCTGCGGCTGGCGACCGGGTCGCCGCTGACTGCCGCCCCGGCGTTGCCCGGCGCGCGGGGACGATCTATACTTCTGGCAGCGGCACAGGCGCCCCTTGGGGCTGGGAGAACATTCTCCCAAAGAGGGAGAAGGGGAAACCGAGCGGCGCGCGGTCCCCAGCCGCCGGTCGATGAAACGGACGGCCTGTGCCGCGCTGCGAAAACTCGTCCGCTTCGCGATCGGTATCGCCGTACGCCGACGCAGAGCGCAGCGCACAGGAGTTCTACCGTCCTGTCGAACATGCGCTCTGCACGTTTTTGGAGGCCGAGTCGGCACCCTTGGCGGGCGGGCTCCGAATGGCCCGCCGCTTGGCGGATCGGGTTCCGATCGCTGGGGGGTGGGTTCGCCTCGCACGGGCAAGCAAAAGGCCGCTTGCCCATGCCACCCGAGGAATTGGTGGGCGGGGTGCTGACTATGCTCAGCGGCAACGTCACTGCTTGGATCTGCCTGACCGCGCTGGTGGTGGGTCTGGCCATCCTCGTCAGCAGTCTGCTTCGGCGCGGCGGCGCGGCGCGGTGCCGGCGCTGCCATGAAGTCAACCGTCCGTTCGCACATTTCTGCGCGCATTGCGGCGCACCGCTCGAGTGACTCGAACCCGTGCCGCAACGGCTCAGCGTCTGGCGGTCCGGCCCGCACGGGTCAGGGCCATCCGGCGGCGGCTGCTCGACTGGTATGAGCTGAACCGCCGCGATCTGCCCTGGCGACGACGCAGCGGCAACGCCTACGCCCAGTGGGTGGCCGAGATCATGCTGCAGCAGACGCAGGTCGATACGGTCCGCGCCTACTACGAACCGTTCCTCGAGCGATTTCCGGATGTTCGCGCCCTCGGGTCTGCTCGCCTCGACGAGGTGCTGAAGCGTTGGGAAGGGCTGGGCTATTACCGGCGGGCTGTGAACCTGCATCGGGCGGCGCAGCAGCTCGTGGCTCAGGGCAGCGCGATTCCCGGTTCGGCCGACGGACTGCGCGAGCTGCCCGGGATTGGCCGTTACACGTCGGCCGCGATCGCCTCGATCGCCTACGGCGAGCCGGTGGCCGCGGTCGATGGGAATGTCACCCGCGTGCTTTCCCGACTGTTCGGGCTGGCAGGCGACACGGCGATTTCCGGGTCTGGCCGTGCGCGGCTGACGGCCAGCGTACAATCCATCGCGGATCGATTGCTCGACGCGCGGCGGCCAGGCGACTTCAACCAGGCGTGGATGGACCTGGGGGCCACGGTCTGCCGTCCGGTGCGACCAAAATGTCATGCGTGTCCGCTGGCCACGTTGTGCCAAAGCCGCCCGTCAATGACTCGAGCACCGCCTTCGCTGTCGGATGACAGTCGCGATTCACGCGTGCGCATAAGACGTACTCGAGCGCAGCGGCCGGCAAGCCCGCGCGTGGTTCAAACGGTCCTGCTGGCATGGCGCGGCGAGGCGCTCTTCATGCGTCAGCGACCGCCTAACGGCCTGTGGTCGGGCCTGTGGGAGTTTCCGATCGTCGCGGAGCGAGCGCCGGATGACTCGCCCGAGGACGCCATCGAATCGAACGCGTCCCTGGTCAGCGGGGCGCTGCGGGCGCTCGGCTTGCGAGCGCGCGGTGCTCCGCTCGTACTGGAGACGGTGGCTCATCGCCTGACACACCGGCGGTACGAGTTTCGTCCGATTGCAGTCGCGGCCGATGATCGCACCCGCTGCCCGCCGCGAACGGATGCGCGCGGCCGCTGGATCACGCCCGGCGAGCGCGCCCGTCGGGCGATCTCGACTGCCCACCGCCGCATCCTGGCGTTGGCACAGCGCTGCCGAAACTCGACGTGACAATTCAATTCAAGCGGCGAATTGACCGATAAACCGTCGTTACGGAGTTCGGTCATCCGGCGTTACGTTCTGCCGCGCCAGAGCGGATCGTCCGGATTCCTGCCGGTCTGTTGCGAAGGAGCGCACCGATGTTGAAGACCCTTGTGATCTGTGCCGTTTCAATTCCCGTCGTGCTCGTGCTTATGGTGGCCAGCCCGCCGAATGCCGCGGCGCCGGCGCCAACCGAGCCAGCGCTGAGCCTCACCGTTGACACAGGTGCAATGCCGGCCTCGCTCGAGCCGGATGATGACTGTGTCGCCGTTGCGGAAGCGATCGAGTTGGCCGAGCCCGTGGCGCTCGTTGACGCCAGTTCGATCCAGGTCGAATCGAGCGAGGTCGACTCGAGCGAGCCAGACATGCCTGTCGAGACGCTGGTTCGCGATCGGGAGTGCGACCGTTGCAAGCTGGTGATGTGCCACGTTCCCGGCCGCTGGACGTGTCACGCCTGCGGCATCACGCTGCTTGACGCCGCCGCGGCCAACGGTCAGCAAGGTCTGCTGCCACAATGCCCGCACGAAACGACGCGCTGAGCGCATCGGCTCGGCGCGCGCCGCGACAGCGTCGCCCTTGAACAGCTCGATTATTGAACGGTGGATCCGACGGCGTGGTGTTGTGCGCCGCTCAAACGGGCGCGCGTGTCAAAAGCCGAGCGATCCGATCAACTCGAATTGGGGCGTCGCCACCGCCTCGCCAAGCGGCAGGAACTCGATGTCGCGAGCGCCTGACGCGTCTTCGACTGTGATGCGCACGGGCCGGTCCGTTCGGCCGTGATGGATGCTGTAGCCGGCGGTTTTCTGGCCGTCGCGCAGGCCGGCCCGATGTGCGGCCGAATGTTCGCGCACGCCGGTGATTTCCCTCTTCGCCATCGAGGCCTCCAGATCGAATCCCAGGTCGTAGACGTGCCGATCAACCATCTGCACCTTGAGCGCCCGGCTGTGAAAGGCCGCCGGGAATTCCGGCAACTCGCCGTCAATGACGATGCGCCCAACCCGCGCTGCGAAATCAGCGCTCGTCCAGCGTTCGATCTGCTTCAGGATCATCGGCGTCGTCAGCCGCGCCGGGTTTCGCCGCGCAGCCGCGACCATGGCGCGAAGCAAGTGGTCGAGCGACCTCTCGCTTCCGGAGCGGTGCCGGATCTCCCAGTCGGTCAGCGCCGCGACGATCTCACCCCGCCGGTAGGGCAGTTTCTGGATGTCGCTTTGCCCCCAGAATTGTCCGACGATGGCTTCATTGGGCAGCATCCGCGCCCGGCTGGTCCAATAGGCCGTCAGCGTCTCGTTCAGCCAATCGACCCAGCGCTTGTCGTCGATGATCTTCGCCTTCAGAAGCAGCCGGGCGGCGTAATAGTCGGTGAAGCCCTCGGAGAACCAGTACACGAGCTCCTCGGGGTCGGCCATCCGCAGGCGCTCGCCGTTCCAGCGGTGGAAGTACTCGTGCGCCAGCAGCCGGGCCAGGGCGGCCGCGTCGTCGGACCCGGCCTCGAGCGTCGGGCCCGGCTGCACGAAGAGCGCAAAGCAGTTGTCCAGAGCCGTTCCGCCGAGCGAGCGCGAGTGAGGATCGCGCCGGCCGGTCGGGATCAGCGTGACCAGGTAATACGGATCGGAGTGGTCGTCGAACAGGTCGCGCTCGACCGTCACGATTCGCTGCACCAGCTCGACCAGCTCGTCGTCGGCGAAATCCCAGTCGTCGCCAAAGACCGCGACGCGCAGCTTTCGGCCCTTGATGTCGCGATCATAGATGCGAATGTGGCCGGCCATGAACAGGCTGTGCCGAAACTGCGCCGGCGCTATCCGAACCGTCTTGCCGGCCTGCACGTCGCCCAATGACGTGACTGTTTTCCAGCCGCGCTCCTCGAAGCCAGACCAAGCGAGGCGGAAGTCGTGTGGCGTATTCTCATCCATCCACTCCGGCAGGATCAGGCCGGTCTCGCCGATCAGGTGAAACAGATCCGCGCGCACGACGGGGCGGTAGCAGTTGCCTGGCGTGGTGAGCGGGTCGGAATCCTCGGCCCGCAGCTCATACGTAAATTCGAGCTCGGCACCCGGCGCGTGTTTGACCCGCCAGGCGTGCGGGCGGTCGTCGATCCCGCTCAGTACGAGCCGTTGACCCCTCGATGAGGCGCCAAGGCCGTGAATGAACCGCTGGCACTCCTGCACACCACCCCAATGCGGCTGCACGACGACATGGCTGACGCCCGACGCGGTCCCGCGCACGCGCAGCCGAACGCGAACAGCCGGCTGATCGCTGGCAAGCAGCTCGAATTCGTAACGGGCGACCTCCGCCGGCGTCAGGGGCGGCAAAGCCGCAAGGACCAGTGCCGGGAGAGCGGTTCTCACACCGCGATCCAGAGCCAAGCAAGCCTCCTCGCTCGCCCCGAAGAGGGCGACGGCACACGTTCAGCCGCGGCACGAACGTCCGTTCGACCGCAGCGGTGGCTGGTTTCGCTTGACGCGGCGCCTGCCGATTGGCATCATCAGATTAGAAGCGCGGCTCGTCAACGAGCGTCGGCTACCTATCGCGCAGGAATGCGGCCAAAGCGCAACGCAGCCAGTTGGTGGGTCCGGAGGAGGATGTCCCATGATCAAGATCAAAGCCATTCTTGGTGTTTCCGTTGTAGCTGCCCTGGCGGCGGGCACTGCACGTGCCGACGTTGAGGTGACGGCCGGCTACTTGGACGATCTGATCACGATACTGCCGGGTCCACCCATCGACATCGGCGCGTCCGGCGGCGGTATCTACGGCCAGCCGGACATCGGCCAAGTTTTCGTCGATCCATCGTTCGCGACCAATGGACGGGTGATCGGCATGGTGCTCGGAAAGTTCTTCGTCACGGGCGTTCCGCAGTCCGGGGGCGTTGCGCCCGACCTGGAAGGCTTGTTCGACGTGAGCCACCAACTGATCCAGGTTAGCGACTTGGGCAACCTGGAGGGTACGTTTGCACAGAGCATTCCGCTGGGCGCGGTTGGATACGACGGGGAGGTCAACGAGGCTTACGACGTCTCCGAGAACTTCCCGCCCACGCCCGGAGGCGCCGCCACGGTGTTTGTGGCCCACTTTGACCAGAACCCCGCGTTGGACGTCTACGAGGGAGAGGTGAGCTTCCTGTTCGCGCTCAGCCCCGGCGACCATGTACCCAGTCTCGAGCCCGGCGGGACCTACGTCATTACGACATTGATCGCCAGTGCCTCGAGCGGCCCGGTCACGTTCGGCTTCGTGGGCAACTTTCCGGCGATGAACGGCCTGGCCGAATCGCAGCTTGACCTATTCGACGGGTCGCTGAGCATCACCGGCGCAACCGCCGGCGACGGTCCACTGACAACCGCCGCTCTGCTCACATCCGTTGCCATTACGGTCGTGCCGGAGCCGGGTACGCTGATTTTCGCCGCAGTAGCAACCCTGATGGTGCGACGTCGGCCCGAGCGAGCGCGTGGCTGAGGCCTGCGACCGATCGGCAGCCAACCGTATCGTGGACGTCGGCGCACGGCTCAACTGGGCAATCCGTTTCGGATGACGGATTCCATCGCGTCGACGAACTGGTCGATCTCATCGAGCGTTGTGTAGACGCTGGGCGTTACGCGGATACCGCGGCACTCTTCGTGGGCGATGGGTGTGACCAGGATACGGTACTTGTCCCAAAGGTGGCCGGTGAGCCGGGCTTCGGCAACGCCCTCAACAGCGACGTTGCCCAGCGCGCACGACATTGTCGGGTCGAAGCTGGTGCGGATGGTTACACCCTTTTGGCCGTCGAGCCGCCGCATCCAGCGGTCGCGCAGGTAGCGCAGACGGGCGGCCTTCCGCTCGATGCCGATGGCCTCGTGGAACGTCAGCGCTTCGGCGATCGCATTGTGGTTGGCGGCCGGGTGCGTGCCGATCTCTTCGAACTTGCGGATGTTGCCGTTCATCTCCGGCGGAGCGGCCATGAGCGGCCAGAGCCGCTCGATTTTCTCCTTGCGCACGTAGAGAAAGCCGGTGCCGATCGGCGCACACAGCCACTTGTGCAACGACGTGCCGTAATAGTCGCAGTCGAGCTCGTCGCGCGTGAACGGGAAGTGGGCGAAGGCGTGCGCCCCGTCGACGATGACCTCTATGCCGCGCTGGCGGCCGAGCCGGCAGATGTCGCGCACTGGAAAGATCTGCCCGGTCAGGTTCGTAATGTGGCAGACCAGGATGGCCCGAGTCCTGGGCGTGATGTTTTGCTCGAACAGGCCGAGCAACTCGTCCGGCGAACGCGGAGGCGTGATGAACGGGACCTTCTTGACCACGATGCCGTCGCGGCGAGCGCGCTGGTCGAGCGTGGTCAACATGCGCGGATAGTCGTGGGTTGTGGTCAGCACTTCGTCGCCGGCCTTCAGGTCCAAGCCGAGCAGGCAGGTTTCCAGAGCTTCGCTCGCGTTGCGCGTGATGGCCAGCTCCTCGGGGTCGCAGCCGAACGCCTTGGCGAGCCCGCGGCGAACGCCCTCGACCTGCGGCTCGAGCACGTTCCATAGGAAGTGGGCCGGGGCATAGTTCGTCAGCTCGATGTGCCGTCGCAGGGCGTCCTGCACGATCCGGGGCGATGGGCTGACACCGCCGTTGTTGAGGTTGATGATGGTGCGGTCGACGGCGAAGGCCTGCTGGATCTCGCGCCAGAAGTCCTCATCGGCCGCGACGTCGTTCGGCGACCGGTGGCCGAGCGCGCCGGCGGCCGCCGTCGCCCGGGCGACCGCGTCGTGCAGCATCCGACCGGCGACCACCATCGGCGCGAACGCGCCCAAGCCTCCGAGAAACGTGCGGCGACTGGGGTTCATCCACCTGCTCCTCGGAAGCACATCCTATCCAGGGTACTCGCTTTTAGCACACCCGCTCCTGATTGCCCGAATAGGTGGCCGTGCGCATAACGAAACGAGGCCGCGGTCAGGCGGCCTCGTTCGCTTGAGATGCATGCGACCGGCGTTGGCCAGGCTTATCGGCGGCGGCGCGCTACGGCCAGCGCTCCGATCGCCAGCAGGACGAGCGTGCCGGGCTCGGGCACGAGGTCGAACGTTGGTGGCCGCAGTGTCAGCGGCGTGCCGGCCAGCGACTCGCGATAACCGGTGTAGAACGAGCCGACCAAGTCGGCCTCCGTCGCGAACATGAACACCTGATCGTCGAGCGTGGCGGTCACCATGCCCGTCGCCGCGTCATAGGAGAGTCCCAGGCGGTGCCAGGCCGAGGCCACACCGTGCATGTCGATCGACGCGATGATGTCCCAGTCGGCGGGGGTGGCCGGGCTGTCGCTGCTGTCGCCGCCGTCGCCGAAGTCGACCAGACGCAGGTGGAGCAGGTTGGCACTGTCTTCCTTTTCGAAGATCCAGCCGATCCCCGTGTTGCCGTTGGACGTTACCGCATCGGGGAAGAACGTGTTCGTCGTGTCGGGAAAGTTGTGGAACGTGTCGCTGGTTCCGGCCAGGCCGTACGTGGTCACTTCGGCGCCGACCTGACCGATGGGCGTCGTATCCAGATAGACGAACAGGTCGAAGCTGGCATTGCCCTGCATGAAGTCGTTCGAGTGCGACGTGTCGCCGCCGCCGGTGACGTCCCAGGCGATGATCGCGTTGCCGCCCTGCGGCGAGGGCGGGATCGCGTTCGGGTTCAGGTCGTTGCCGGCCAGCATGGTCGAGGCGTCGGTCGGGTCGATCACGCGCGGGTTGCGGAACGAGCCGGTCAGGCCGCTGACTTCCGTGCCGGGCAACATGCCGTCGACATCGGTGGGCGAGTAGCGCGTGATGTTCGCGGCGCTGCCGACGTTGTTGGCCCCGGGCGTCATCGGGCGCAGTCCGAAATCGCGGCCATTGTTTCCCGTGTGGTGGCCATCGGTCCAGCGCGACCACGATTGGAGCGTCGTGTCGGTTGTGGCGGTGGACTGGATCGTCGTCTTGTTTCCCCAAATGCCGCCACCCACGGCGGCGAGCACGTCAGCCGGGGCGAACGCGGTGCCCAGATTGGCCTCGTAGATTACGGCGTCGATGAGCATGCCGCCGGCGTTACGAAGCTGGAGGGACTCGTTATCGTTTTCCCAGATGTTGCTCACGCCGACCACCTGGTTAACCGCCGCGACGGTCGCCGCGCCGAGCACATAGTAGTCGCCGCCGGCCAGGATGGTCCCGGCCGGAATGGTGAAGCTGGTATTGGGGCCGGAGGGATCGTTTCCGCCCAGCACCCAACCGCCGATGTCGACGTCGTCGGGTCCGGCATTGTAGAGCTCGACGTATTCGATGTCGTCCGTGCCGCTGTCGTCGTAACTGAATTCGTTGATGCGAACCTGGGCCACGGCAGGTTGCATCCCGCTCATCAAGAACGCCACGCTCAGGATACTTCCCCGATTGAGAGTCATCGTCTTCGCCTCCTCGCTAAGAAACGCGCTCCGATAAGCGCAGACCGAACCCGTGTCCGGGCGGCCCAACGTCACCCGCAACACCTTTTCCAGTTCTCTCTCTCGGACCAGGTCGGGCAGGCGTGCCCGGCAAGAAGCTGCAGACTGGTTACCACCCTCCCATCACTTAGACATTGTAAACCGCACCGCAGCCGGAGGGCAACTGTTATTTTCCAACGTGCCAGAATTCTTGAGCTTGCCGGGCTCGGCCGGCGCGCGGGCCCGAGCGCCTCCAGATCCGGCCGCGCGGCCTGCTGGACGGCACCGGTGCGATTCAGTCGATCTCCCTCGGGTCGATCGGCTCAAGGTTGGCGAATTCGAGGATGAGCGTCTTGTGCTGGCCGCTGGTGAAATGAACCCCCGCCCGCGTGTGCTTGCCGGCCGGTTGGACCCAAACCAGACGGCCCAAGCCGAACGTCGGATGGCGCACCAGCATGCCTTCGCACCAGCGTGGCGGACGCTGTGTTCGCGTCGCTTCCGGGCGGCGTTGCGAATCGTGGTCATCATGCGGAGCCGCATACTCGTCGTCCGCGTCGAGCCACTCGATGTCTCGCGACGGTAACTCGGCCAGAAAGGGCGAGCGCGTCTGGCGCTGGGTGATGCCGCGCTGCATGCGGTAGCGCACGTGCGACAGCGTCAGCTCGCGCTCGGCCCGCGTCATGCCGACGAAGAACAGGCGGCGCTCTTCCTCGATGTCGCCGTCGGGCTCATCGACGTGCTGGAGCGGCAGGATGCCCTCTTCGAGCGCCACGATGAACACGACCGGGAATTCGAGCCCCTTGGCGGCGTGGAGCGTCATGAGCGTCACCGCGCCGGACTCGGCGCGCACGGCATCGACGTCGCCCAGCAGGCTGGTGTGTTCGAGCCAGTCGACCAGTGTGCTCTCGGGGTTGTCCTGCTCGTATTCGCTGGCGGCGTTGATCAGCTCGTCGACGTTGCTGCGGGCGTCTTCGTCGGCCGAATCGGTCAGCGCCGCCCGCAGGCCCGATAGAGACAGGGCCTGATCGAGCGCTCGCATCGGGGCTTGCTGAGCCAACGGTTCGAGCGAGCGGAGCAGTTCGGCAAACGCCAGGAGCTTCATGGCCGATCGGCCGAGCGTCTGGACGGCCGAGGCATCCGCAATGACATCATAGACACGCCGTCCGGAGTCTGACGCGAGTTTCTGCAGGCGCTCGACGGTCGTGTCGCCAATGCCGCGGGCCGGGACGTTGATGATCCGTAGCAGCGACGTTTCGTCGGCTGGGTTGATCATGACGCGTAGATAGGCCAGCACGTCCTTAATCTCTTTGCGGTTGTAGAACTCCGTGCCGCGGGCGATCTGATAGGGCACGCCGGCTTGCAGGAGCGCCTCTTCGAGCGCGCGGCTCAGCGAGTTGATCCGGTAGAACACGGCGATGTCCGACAGCTGTCGGCCGGCGGCCTTGTGGGCAGCGATGCGCCGGGCGACGTCGCGGGCTTCGTCCTCGGCTTCCTCGAATTCAAGCACACGGATCGGCGCGCCCTCGTCGTTCTCGGTCCACAGGCCCTTCTGCTTGCGCCGCCGGTTGTGGGCGATCACCGCGCTGGCCCCGGCCAGGATGCGCTTCGTTGAACGGTAGTTCTGCTCCAGGCGGACGACGCGGGCGTCGGGGTAGTCCTCCTCGAACTTCAGGATGTTGCCGATATTGGCCCCGCGCCAGCCGTAGATCGACTGGTCGGGGTCACCGGTGGCGCAGATGTTCTGGCGCTCGCGGGTGAGCAGCCGAGCGATGCGGTACTGAGCTTCGTTCGTGTCCTGGTACTCGTCGATCAGCACGTAGCGGTAGCGCCGTTCGAGCTGGTCACGCACGATGTCGTCGCCACCGAGCAGAAACGCGGTCTTCAGCAGGAGATCGTCGAAATCGACGCCCTGCTGCTCGGCCAGGATCTGCTCGTAGGTCGCGTAGATGCGGGCGATGGTCCGCTCGCCCCAGTCGCTCGCCTCAGAGGCGAAGATCTCGGGCGTTTGCATGGCGTTCTTGGCCCGGCTGATGGCGCCCTCCATGCGGGCCGGCGCCCAGTTTGTCGTCGACAACTGACAGTGGACGATCGCGTCCTTGACCACCTTGCGACGGTCAGCCTGATCGAAGACGGTGAAGCTGCGCGACAGGCCGAGGCGCTCGTGATACATGCGCAGGATGCGGGCGCACAGCGCATGGAACGTACACACGGTCATGCCGCTCGAGGTGCGGCCGGCGCGTGGCGGACTGTCTGCGGCGTCGCGCTGGCCGCCGCCGAGCGCCTCGATTCGCTCGCGCATCTCGTTGGCCGCCTTGTTGGTGAACGTGATCGCCAGCACCTCCCATGGCCGGGCGACCGTGGCGGCGATATAAGCAGCCCGGCGCGTGATGACGCGCGTCTTGCCGCTGCCCGCCCCGGCCAGCACCAGCAGCGGCCCTTCCGTGTGCTGGACGGCCTCGCGCTGCGGCTCCGTCAGATTGGCCAGCAGCGAGTCCACATAGGCGTCCGTGTGCGTCAATCCCATGCCAGCGTGGTATACCCGCGCCGCCGCGGCGGGTCCAACGCACAAGTCACAGGCGCCCGACGCGTGCCCGTTGGCTTCGGCGGTGGGTTTCGAGCCAACCGCTGGTGGTTCAACCCGACGCCGGGCGGCCGTCATTTCCAAGCGTGGGTTTCGACGGTAGCCTGTTCGGCATGGCAAAGGACTTCGATGCGACACTGCGGCATCTGATCGAAGCGTTCCCGGAGCATTGGCCGACCCTGTTCGGCATCGAGGTACGTGGCAAGGTCAGCGTCCTCAACGTCAACCTGTCGGCCGTCTCTCCCGAAGCAGACGTCCTGCTGCTCATCGAAGACCCTGACGGCCCGTGGATTCTGCACATCGAGGTCCAAACCAGTTACGACCCGGACGCGCCGCGTCGAATGCACCTGTACAACACACTGGCACATCACCATCGCCGTCTGCTCATCCGAAGCGTGCTTCTGCTGCTTCGGCGAGCCGCCGACGGCTCGGAGTACTCTGGCGTCTATGTCCGGGCCATGCCTGGACTGAGCGAAGGGTTGCGGTTTCCGTATCAAGTGGTTCGCCTGTGGCTGCTACCGGCCACGTCGCTCGTGCAAGCAGGCCTAGGCGTCGCGCCGCTGGCGCTGGTCACGGATGACGCCCAGCCGCGGCTACGAGAGTTGGTTTCGGACATCGAGGAGCGCTTGGCACGCGACGCGACGCCGGAGCAGGCCGATTTCGTTCGGCTGTGCGAGCATATACTAATGGGGCTTAGGCATAAGGTTGATGCCGTGAAAGCCATCATGGCGGGAGTGCGAAACATGGAAGACTCGACGACTTATCAGGAGATCGTACACAAGGGGTTCGTGAAGGGACGCCTGGAGGGGCGCAAGGAGGGTTGGCAAGAGGGCCGCGAGGAGGGTCGGGAGGAGGGTCGGGAGGAGGGCCGGGAGGAGGGGCGAGAGGAGGGTCGGGAGGAAGGCCGAGAGACGGCGCGCAGACTGCTGCTGCGGATCGCGACCGAGCGTCTCGGTGCCCCAGACCAGTCGACGCGAGGCAAGATCGAAGGGCTGACTGACCTCGAGGAGCTCGAGCGACTCGTCGACATCGCGCTCAGCGCGCGGTCCTGGAGCGAAATCGGCCCGGGCGAGTCGGCCTGACGGCGCCGCACGATGGTCGGGAACCCATGCGTTGGTCGTGCGTCCAAAGCAGTTAGGAGCCAAGCGGAGACGGACGATGACCTTGCGCCGATTGGTAACGACTTGCCTGACGCTCGCGTTGGCCCCGCAGGCTGCGAATGCTGAGGAGCCAGGAAACGAGGGTCCCAGCGTGACAGTCTACTCGTCGGCCGATCCGGCCGGGTTCGACCCGCAGCAGTTCATCGCGCAGCAGCGGCAAGGATACAACCCGGGCTATGCCTGGCAGGTACCCGGATTCGGCGTGGTCAAGGAGCTGCGGCGGATCAGGCTCGAGGCCGGCGTGAACGAGCTGCGCTTCACCGACGTGGCCGAGTTTATCGACCCGACCACGGTCAGCTTCACCGACTTGACCGCGCCCCAGGCTACCACGGTGCTGGAGCAAAACTTTCAGTTCGACCTCGTCAGCCATCAGAAGCTGCTCGAAAAGTACCTCGACCGCGAAATCACGGTCGTTGTTCCCAGCGGCGACAAGACGGAGACGGTCACCGGCAAACTGCTCGCCGCACAGCCGCTGATCGTCCTGCAAACAGCGGAAGGCGTGCGCGTCATCAGCGGGAATCATCAACAGATCAAGCTCGGCGCCTTGCCGGATGGGCTGATCACGCGTCCGACGCTGGTGTGGAAGGTCGACGCCCAGCAGGCCGGCGAGCACCAGATCCGCACGACGTATCAGACCAACGGCATCACGTGGCGCTCGGACTACAACCTCGTTCTGAACGCAGCTGAGAACGCGGCCGACCTCAGCGCCTGGGTGACGCTGATGAATCTATCCGGGGCTGCGTATCCGAATGCACGACTGAAGCTCATTGCCGGCGATGTCCAACGGATCCAGCCGCCGGCACCCATGGGCATGCGCGGCATGGCCCGCGCCCGAGAGCTCGATGCGGTTGGTGGTGCGGCAGGCTTCGAAGAGAAGTCGTTCTTCGAGTACCACCTGTACACGCTGCCGCGCCGCACGGACATCGCCGCCAACACGACGCAGCAGATCACGCTCTTTCCGACTGCCCGCGACGTGAAGGTCGAGAAGTTGCTCGTCTACTACGGTTTGCCGGATGCGGCCCGCTGGTGGTTCACGGCCGATCCGCAGATCGACCGCAACTTCGGCAACCAGTCCAACCCCAAGGTCGACGTGTACATTCGCTTCAAGAACGACCAGGCCAGCAACCTGGGCATGCCGCTGCCCAAGGGCAAGGTGCGCGTCTACAAGGCCGACGACGCCGATGGGACGCTCGAGTTCATTGGTGAAGACCTGATCGACCACACGCCCAAGGACGAGAAGGTGCTGATCAAGATCGGCCAGTCGTTCGACGTGGTCGGCGAGCGCACGCAGACCGACTTCACGCTCGACACCGGCCGCAAGACGATGACCGAGAGCTTCCGCATCCAGGTCCGCAACCACAAGGAGGCCGCCCAGAAGGTCGTCATCAAGGAGAACCTGTTCCGCTGGCTGAACTGGGCGATCACGCAATCGAGCGACAAGTTCGAGAAAGTCGACGCCCGCACGATTCACTTCGAGGTGGATGTGCCGGCCAGCGGCGAGAAGACCGTGACGTATACGGCTAAGTACACGTGGTAAGCGCTGCCGCTCGAAGCCGCGACGGTTTCAGAGCCGCGACCGTCAGGGAGCGTGCCGGGAGTTGCTGCGGAGGAACGCAGCGATCGCCGGCTTCTGAATCTGGCCTGTGGCGACAGCAAGCACCAGATCCTCGAACTCTTGCTCGTCGGCTTCGAGATCGACGCCGTTTAGCGACAGAAAGACGTACGCGGCAACTGCCCCGACGCGTTTGTTCCCGTCGATGAACGCGTGATTGTTAACGAGATGAAACAAGTACGCTGCAGCCATTTCGTAGATGTCGGCGTGGAGATACTCCCCTCCGAATCCCGCCTGCGGCATGGCGAGCGCCGATTGCAACAGGCCGACATCGCGAATACCGAGCGAACCTCCGTAGCGCTCGATCTGGTCCCGGTGTATCTCGATCGCGTCATCCAAGCTCAGGAATTCGATGCTCATTCGGCCAATCGCCTCAATGCCCTGCCGTATCGCCGGTTCGCACTCGTCAGCGCGGCCTCAAACTTCTTGCGGCGGGCAGCATCGCGAACGGGGGCGACGATCAACACTTGACCATCGGTCGACAGTTCCAGCGGTGTTTCTGCGTCGATCTTCAGCAACTCAAGTACCGGGCGATCAATGACCAGGGCGAGGCTGTTGCCATGCGTGCTCAGTTTCTTGACCATTGTGTCGTGTCCTTTCGTGCGACAGTCGTTACCACATTGTATATCCGACCTGCGAGCCAGTCAACGGCTGCAAACGATTGAGCGCGACTTTTCGAGCCCGTTCATCACTGCTACGATGCTTGCGCCATGATGGCCGTCGCAGCCGTGAGTCTGGCGTTTGTGCTTTGGCCCGTCGATGTAAGCGGAGCCTCGCGCATGCCTTCCGCGGATATGGTCGGCCGTGCGCAGGCGATGGCGGAATCGGGCGATCACGCGGGCGTCATCGCCACTTTGGCGACGATTCCGCTTGAACGGCTCGCGACGGACGGCAAGCGGATGCTGGCGCAGGCGTACGCCAGAACCGACCAGCGCGGCGAAGCGCGGCGGGTATATCAGGCGCTGGCGGAATCGCCGAGCGCGGTGCCGTCGGACCATTTCGAGCTGGGAGTCCTATACGCCCGCGACCAGCGCTGGGGCCTGGCCATCGAGTCGCTGGAGCGCGCCGAGTCCCAGGGACTCAGCGGCGTGCGGCTGCACGAGGAGCTGGCGCTGGCTCACGCAGCCATCGGCAATCACCGGGGCACGCCGCTGCTGCGCCGCGTCGTCGACGCTGCACCCGGTCAACTCTGCGACGAAGGCTATGTCTGGAAGGCGGCGGCCCCGCCTCAGGAGGGCTACCTGATCTGCCCAAAGGCGTCGGCCATCTACCACGTGGTCCGTGCCCGGCAACTCGGCGCGGACAGCCCGCAGCTCGAGCGTATCCGGGCCGACATTTTCTCCGAGTCGGGCGACCTGGCGGTGGCGCTGGCCATCTATCGCAGCATCGAGCCGCGAATTCCGGGCGATCAGCAGGCCGAGTTCTGTGCCCGCTTCGCCGAGCTGCTGCTGGCCTGCGGTGATGTCGACGGGTATGTGCAGAAGCTGCGCGAAGCCGCTCGCCGCGACCGGCACCGCTATGGACCGACTCTGGCCGCAGCATACGGGCGGGCGGCCGCGGAGCGGAGCATGGCCGGTGACCTCGACGGCTACATCCGCAACCTGAAGCTGGCCATCGAGTCGTCGCCAGGCTCGGCTGAACTTCACTACCGACTGGGCAACGCGCTCTGGGAAGCCGGCCAGCTTGCGGAAGCCGCCGGGCAGTGGTTGACGGTCATCGAGCTGGACCCCCAGCACCCGGACCGCGAGCGGTTGTTGGAATTAGTGCGTGAACTGTCGATCGCCCAGGATGCGACTAGCGCGGACGAGCATCCACTCGCCCGGCAGCCGTAGATCGTGTGGGCCACGCGCTGCGCATGGTGCGGCGAGTCAGAACCCACCCTGCCAAGGATGGGCGCGCAGCCTCGTCTGAAGACGTGGGTGTGGTCAGTAGAGTCTGACGCGCGATGCCGTGCAACTGCTTTGACCAATGAGGCAACCATGATCGATGACGTGTCGCGACGACAGTTCCTGCAAGGCGCGGCCGCGCTAGCTGCGGCGGGAGGAGTGCACGACGTGCTGGCTGAGCAGCCGAATGCAAGCAACGCTGCGCGATCCGGCAAGCGGCCCGCGGTCGTCGCCAGCGCCAATAGTCTGGCGGCAACCCAGAAGGTTATGGACTTGCTGCTGGGCGGCAGCGATCCGCTGGACGCCATCATCGCCGGCGTGAACATGGTCGAGCTGGACCCCAACGATCAAAGCGTCGGCTACGGCGGCCTGCCGAATGAAGATGGCGTGGTCGAGCTCGACGCATCCGTCATGCATGGCCCGACGCACAAGGCCGGCGCCGTGGCCGCCCTGCGACACATCAAGACGCCGTCGAGTGTAGCGAAGCTGGTCATGCAGCGCACGCGCCACCTGCTCCTGGTGGGCGACGGCGCGCTGCGTTTCGCCAAAGCGCACGGGTTCAGGGAGGAAGACCTGCTGACCGAGGCGTCGCGAAAGGCCTGGCTCGACTGGAAGGAGAAGCATTCGAACGACGACTCGTGGCTGCCGGCCGTTCAGAGCCGCGACCGTGAGGGAGCGGAGGGCACTGGCGCCCCAGCCAACAGGCCCCAGTCGCGGGCCGGCTCAGTACCGTGGACGCACGGCACGATCAATTGCCTGGCGGTGACAGCCGACGGTGACCTGGCCGGCTGCACATCCACCAGCGGGCTGTCGTACAAGCTGGTCGGCCGCGTGGGCGACTCACCCATCATCGGCGCCGGGCTGTACGTCGACAACGAGATCGGCGCCGCCGGCAGCACCGGCCGCGGCGAATCCTGCATCCAGAACTGCGGCGCGTTCGCCATCGTCGAGCTGATGCGCGGCGGGACACACCCGACCGAGGCCTGCCTGGAAGTCCTGCGGCGCGTCGCCAGGCACACGTCTGAGAAGTGGCTGCTGCGCGACGACGGCAAACCCACGTTCGACCTCAAGTTCTACGGGCTGGCCAAGGACGGCACGTTCGGCAGTGCGTCGATGTACGCGGGCGGCGAATTCGCGGTCTTCGCCGACGGCCAAAACCGCAAAGAGAAATGCGCGTTTCTCTACGCTTAGCGGCACCCGCCGCGGGCGCCAACGTGACGATGCCCGCGCCAGCCTGCGAGCTCGCACACGGTTCAGAGCCGCGACCGTCAGGGAGCGTCGACGGGCGGCCGCGACGTGACGCACCGATGCGCCCGATGCACTGGCCAGGGTCGGCGTAAATACGCTCCCTCACGGTCGCGGCTCTGAAACAGTCAGGGTCTGATGTGAACGCGTTCGAGAATGCGCTGCCTTCGAGCCAGCAGCGTTTCAACCAGGTAGCGGGCGTCGGCCGGATTGCCTAGCTTCGCCTCGGCCACGGTGGCTTCGATCTGCGCCCGTCCGATGCGGCTGATCTTGCGGGCCATCCAGGCTGCGTCGGCCGGCGTCATTCGTTCGAACGCGGTGTTGGGAAGCTGCGTCACCCACGTCATCGGGTCGAAGTTGGCGTCGAATCGGCCCACGGCCGGCGAGACGACCGGCCGGACTTCCAGCCCCTCGGCCCGCAGCAGCGTCAGCGACACGATGCTCAGCGGCAGCCAGAGCGGGTCGACGAAGTAGCGGTGTCCACGCCACGGCTCCTTTGGCTTGCCCTGCCATGAACCTAAGGCACCATTGAAATCGAGCAGGTAGCCCCGGGCTTCGTCGCCGGTCTTCACGACCAGCGTGTTCCCGGAGTGGGCGTCGGTCTCGTTGATCCAGGCATAGGCCAGCCGCAGGGCCCGAATCTCGCGGCGATAGCGGAACCAGTCCCATTCGAAGTGGCCGACCGCGCCGTCGAGAAACAGGCTGGCCGTCGCTCGCTGACCGTCGAGGCGCGGGTCGCTGGTGCCCTCGATCCGCGTGATGAACACGGCCGGCACGTTGTACCCCAAGGCCCACACGAGGCGCGAGCCGATGATCTCGGCCGATGACGACAGCTCCGGATACTCCGGGTGGTCGAGCTTGAACAGGAACTTTCGTCCCAGCGCGTCGGCTCCGATGAAGCCGGCCGTGTCGCCGCTCTCCTTCTTCTTGACGATCGTGAACGGCGGCTTTGGAGGCGGCATGGTACACGGACCGGCCGCGACCGTCGAAGGCCTCAGGTCATCGGAGGCGCGGTTGGTATAGACCCACGAGTCCGGAACGCCGTAGCCGTCGGCGTTCCAGGCTTCATCGTTGCCGACCGCGCGGCCGACCACGTCCAGCGTGGCGATATCGCGGGCGGGTAGAAAGAGGACAGCGTTGAGCGCCGTCGCGCTGAAGCCATCGGTTGAAGCCGGGGCTTCGGCCCCCAGCCAGGCGGCCGTGTTGTCCTGGCGAACGCGCGTACAGCCCGCCATGGCGGCGACGCACGCCAGAGCTACCGACGCCCACGCTTGTCGTGGTCCGAAAACCTGTCGCAGAGCCGACCGCTTCTGCGTGGCAAGGGCTTGGGCGTCCCCTTCTGGCCCGTGGAGCGTCGCAGGGGCTTCGGACCCCTGCCGTCGCCGCGACGAGCGCTTCGCCACGGCCTGGAAGGCCGTGGGACGAAACACGGGCAAGATGCCCGTGCCACTCAGCCCGCAGACCTTGCCAGAGTGGTCATGCGCCCGCGGCTTGAGGCGCGCTGTGCTGCTCTCTATACTGGCGGAATCGTCCGAACCTGAATCACCCTTTTGAAACGAGGATATCGTGAGCGACATCAAGGCTACCAATATCACCTGGCACGAAGGACACGTCAGCCGCGGCGAGCGCGAGCAGATGCTCAAGCAGAGCGGGGCCCTGATCTGGCTCACCGGCCTGAGCGGCTCGGGCAAGAGCACGATCGCCTACACGCTTGAGCACGTCCTGGTGCAGCGCGGCCACCTGGCCTATGTGCTCGACGGCGACAACATCCGCCACGGACTCAACAAGAACCTCGGCTTCAGCGCCGCCGACCGTCAGGAGAACATCCGCCGCATCGCCGAGGTCGGCAAGCTGTTCGTCGACGCCGGCCTCGTGACCATTACCGCGTTCATCAGTCCCTACCGGGCCGACCGAGACGCCGCCCGCGCCACGGTCGGTGCCGCCGACTTCTTCGAGGTCTACGCCAACGCACCCATCGAAGTGTGCGAAACGCGCGACCCGAAGGGATTGTACAAGAAGGCCCGCGCCGGCGAGATCAAGGGCTTCACCGGCATTGACGACCCCTACGAAGCCCCCGAAAAGCCAGAACTCGTCATCCACACCGCCCAGACCACGCCACAAGAGGCGACGATCAAGATTATTGAGCTGCTCGAATCGCGCGGCAAGCTGCGGCTGTAGCGCCTGGCAGCACTTGGCCGGTTACGCCCGTTCGACAGCGTCGGCCTGCGCCGGTTTCAGGCCAGCTCGCGCCGCAGCCACATTTTGCCCATGACCCAATCGCGCTCGACCGAACTGGTCGAGATGCCCAGGACGTGGGCGGTTTCGTCGATGCTCATGCCCGAGAGCACACGCAGCTCGACCACTTGCGCCTGTCGCGGGTCGAGCGCCGCCAGTCGTTGAAGAGCATCGTCCAGCGCCAGCAGGTCTACTTCAGCGGGCGTCCTCTCGGTATCGACGACCTCGGTCATGGTAATGCGCTGCCGGTCGCCGCCACGCTTCTGGCTGCGCCGTCGACGGGCGTGGTCTGCGATGATCTGCCGCATGGCCTTGGCGGCCACGGCAAAGAAGTGCGCCTTGCTCTGCCAGTCCGTCTGGGCTCCGCGAAGCAGCTTCAGGAAGGCCTCGTTCACCACCGCCGTCGGCTCGAGCGTCGACGTCTCCTGACGCTGGGCAAAGAAGCTGCCCGCCAAGGCCCGCAACTCGTCGTACACGAGCGGCATGAGCACAGCGACCGCAGAGTCCTCGCCACGACGAAGTCGCTCCAGTGTGCGGGTTACGTCGGTCTCGGTCGTCATGACGGGCACCTCCAGACCCTGGACACGACGCCCTCGCGCAGCGAGACCGCCGCGCAGCGGCGGTGCGGCCCTCGGCCGCTGCGGCGAGTCCAGGGTCCAGACCTGCATCATAATCTCAGCACAGGCTCGATTCCAAAAAAAACCGGCGCGCTCATGATGGAAAAACGCGGTTGGCTACGTGATCTGAGTGCGGTGCAGCGTTCGCAACGCATGGACCTTGGAATTGGAGATCAACATGAAGAAGAGCTCTATGTGGGTTATCGCGTTCCTGTCGGGGCTGAGCAGCGCCGCCGCGCAGGCGCAACTGGCCACCATGTTTACGTATCAGGGGCAGCTCCGTCAGGACGGCCAGCCATTCGACGGCTCGGCAGACTTCCGCTGCACGCTGTTCGACGCGGCCAATGCCGGCACGCCGGTCGGAAGTTCAATCGAAATCGCGGCAGTAGACGTCACCGACGGGCTGTTCACGATCGAGCTGGACTTCGGGGCCGAATCGTTCGACGGCAGCCCGGTTTGGCTCGAGATTGAGATCGCCAGCCCCTCGGGCGGCGCGTTCATGATACTCTCGCCGCGGCAGGCTATTACGGCCGCGCCCTATTCCATTCAAACGCGCGGCTTGTTCGTGGACGACGACGGTAACGCAGCAGTCGGCGGCTCCTTCAGCGCGGCGGGCATCCGGCTCCCGGGCGCCTTCGGTCCGGATCCCGCCTATGTCGGCGAGCCGGGCAACTTCCTCGCGTTCGGCCACGCCGGCGCCAGCGAGGACTTCCTGGGTTACGGCAACAACACGTTCTATTTCAAGGACTCGCCGGACGGAGGCGACGTCGGGCAGCCCAACGTCGTGGTGGGAGGCAGCCTTGGCATCAGCACCGATACGCCCGTCGCGCCGTTGGATGTGCTTGGCTCCAATGACATCAACGGAACCGCCTGGTTCAGCTCCCCCAAGGGGCCTTTCGATAGTCACATCCATTATGGTGCCACCGGCGATTGGTACCTTCGCTCGGCAGACAGCGCGGGAAACGTCATCCTCCAGGATACCGGTGGCAACGTCGGCATTGGCACGAACGCGCCGAATGCAAAGCTCGACGTTTACGGAAGTGCGCGCATCAACGACTTTGATCTATCGTTGCGAGGCGGCACAGACACCCTCCATGGCCTCGGCTGGCATGGAGTCGGCAAGCTATTCGCCGACACCAACGTCGATGGTCCCGTGCTTTATGGTTTCAACGGCGGCGCGCTCGGCTCCAAGCAGGAGGGCGCGCAGAACATCGCGTTGGTGTGGCGCGGCAACGGCAACGTCGGCATCGGCGTTACGGCCCCGGCCGCCAAGCTGCACATCGCCGGCACGCCGGGCGTCGACGGCATCATGTTCCCGGACGGCACCCTCCAAACCACGGCGGCGGCCTCGGGCGGTTCCGCCTGGAGCCTGTCGGGCAATAGCGGGACCGATCCGGCCACGCAATTCCTTGGCACGACCGACAATCAGCCGCTGACGCTGCGGGTCAACAACCAGAAGGCCCTGCGGTTGCAATTCGCCGCCTACGTCGACCCGAGCACCAACATGACCCACTCGAGCAACAACGTGGTGGGCGGTTTTCGCGCCAATAGCGTTGACGAGGGCGCTGTCGCTGCCACCATCGCCGGCGGCGGCGTGCAAGTCCAGGCTTCAGAATATCCAAACCGAGTGACCGACAACGGCGGTACCGTTGGCGGGGGTGTTTCGAACACTGCCGGAAACTCGAGCGGGACACTCGAGGACGCGTTCTATGCGACCGTTTCCGGCGGACTCCTCAATACTGCTGGTGGCGAATACACAACGGTGGGAGGTGGGTTTATTAATAGCGCTACCGGCTCCCAGTCAACGGTGGCGGGCGGCACCCAAAACAACAGCAGCGGCCTCTATTCGACAGTCGGCGGGGGCTACGCCAATAGCGCGAATAATCAGGCTTCAACCGTTGCGGGCGGCGAATCCAATGCGGCCGGCGCCCTCTATTCCACTGTCGGGGGTGGACATAACAACACCGCGACGCATGACCGGAGCACGGTGTCAGGCGGCGCCAGTAATCAGGCCACGGCAAGCGGCGCCACCGTAAGCGGCGGCAAAACGAACTTGGCAATGGGTGACACTGCCACGGTGACCGGAGGCCAGCAGAATATTGCCAGCGCCTTCGTTTCAACAGTGGCGGGCGGATACCAGAACACGGCCGCCGGAGTCAACAGCTTCGCCGCGGGACGGCGTGCCAAGGCGAATCATGACGGCACATTCGTATGGGCAGACCTTTTCAGTCAAGATTTCGCATCGACCGGAAGCAACCAGTTCCTGATTCTCGCCAACGGCGGCGTGGGCATCAACACGAACACGCCTGCCGGGTTCGCTTTGAACGTCGCGGGCACGCTATCCTGCACGACTTTGACGCAGACCTCAGATGCGCGTTTCAAGACCAACGTCGCCGACATCGACGACGCGCTCGACACAATTCACGAATTGCGCGGCGTCACGTTCGACTGGAACTGCGACGCCGCCGAGATGCGCGGCTTCACCGACGGCCGGCAGATCGGTTTCGTCGCACAGGAAGTGGAGAAGGTCCTGCCTCAACTCGTCACCACGGACACCAACGGCTACAAATCCGTCGCCTACGCCAACGTCGTGCCCGTGCTCGTCGAGGCCGTCAAATCACAGCAAGCCCAAATCGATGCGCTCACGGCACTCGTCCAGCAAATGGCCACACAGAAATAGTCCGGCGTCAGTCATTTGGCGCGCTGAGCTGGTCTGGCGCTTGTAGCAGCAACCGACCGCCACGCGGGAGGCTGAGGGCCCGCGATGGCGGTCGGCTTGCACCGGCAGGGTCGCACGACACTCGGGCGGGCGTGTAGTGCAGACCTTGGTCATAGATTCTGGTGACCCGGCTTGTATTTGACTGGAATCCAGCTTTGCCCGGCTTCTTGGTTCTCGCCCGGCAGGGCGCACGATCGTTGCCAAGGATTTCAATCCCTGGTTCAGGATCCCTCCACTTTTGTTTTTCCCGCCCGGCAGGGCGGACGAGAGCACCAAGTGTCTTGCGACCCTCGTTCGCCCTGTCCTGAAAATAAGGTTTTCATGGCTCCGGGTGCGCCCCGGCCCCATGAGGACTCCGGGCGAGGATGCATTCGGTTGGACGTACCTCTGTGCGAAGGTTGGGTTGGAATCTGAACATGGACACCGACCTCGGCTCCGGTTCTTGGGGATTCAGGCCGCGCGGCGGTAAGATCGGCCGCATGGAACGCGAGCGGCACCAGCGCATCAAGGACATCGTGTATCAGGCTGCCCAGTACAGCGCCGCGGACCGGGAACGGCTGATCCAGCAGGCCTGTGGCGACGATGAGGAGCTGCATCGCGAAGTTCAGACGCTCCTGCGGTTCGCCGACACGCCGAACGATCCATTCCGCGAAACCGTCCTACGCGGAGGTCGAGATCAACTCGACGTTCTGCTCGATGCCGGGCAAGCCGGTTCATCCGCTCCCGATCGTGCCGCCGCGTTCGGCCACGACAGGCTGGATGAGGTCGACTCCGTGCCGGCGAGCATCGGTCGCTATGCCATCATCCGATTACTCGGCCAGGGCGGGATGGGGCGGGTGTATCTGGCGGAGCAGGAGCAGCCCCGCCGGCACGTGGCCGTGAAGATCCTCCGGCATGCCTTGGCCGGGGAGCGCGCCCGGCAGCGGTTTGCCTTCGAGGCCACCGCGCTAGGTCGACTGGAGCACGTCGGCATCGCCCGCATTTACGACGCGGGAACGGCTGACGTCGTCGGCCCGGCGAATGCGCGGCGCGTCTTGGCGTCCGATCAACCCTTCATGGCCATGGAGTTCATCGAGGGACAGAACCTCACCCAATACGCCGGCGCCAAGAAGCTCGAACTTCGCCAGAAGCTGACGCTGATGGCCAGCATCTGCGATGCCGTCCATTACGCCCACCAGAATGCCGTCATTCACCGGGACCTCAAGCCGGCCAACGTGCTGATCGCGGTCGACGGTCAGCCCAAGGTGATCGACTTTGGCGTGGCGCGGGCGATGGACGCCGACGTCAGACTGACGCACGTCCAGTCCGACGCCGGTCCGCTCATTGGAACGCTGGCGTACATGAGTCCCGAGCAAATCGAAGGCAATCCACGGGCGGTGGACGCGCTGTGCGACGTTTACGCGCTGGGCGTGATGCTCTATCAACTGTTAGCCGGCCGTTTGCCCTACAACTTGGAGCGCAGGCCCTGTCACGCCGCCATCTTGGCCATCCAGCAGGACGAGCCGGGCGCCCTGGGAGTCTTCGACCGTCGGCTGCGCGGCGACGTCGAGACGATCGTTCTCAAGGCGCTGCGTAAGGACAAGCGGCAACGCTACGATAGCGCCGCCGCGCTGGCCGAAGACATCCGCCGTTTCCTGCGGCACGAGCCCATCGCGGCCCGAGCGCCGAGCGCGACCTACCGGCTCTCCAAGTTCGCGCGAAGGAACAAGACGCTGGTCGGCGGTGGGCTGGCGGTGTTCGTCGCGCTCGTTGCCGGCATGGTGACGACGTTATCAATGTACTTTCGAGCCGAGGAGCAGCGCCATCAGACCGAGCAGGTCGCCAGATTCCAGGAGACGCAGCTCTCGGGCATTGATGCCGCCACGATGGGCGTGAAGCTGCGGGCCGACCTCCTGACCAGGGCCCGCGCCGCCGCCGAGCGCTCGAAACGCTCGCCCGAGGAGGTCGAAGGGCGGATCGCCGAGCTGGAGCAGCTCATTGCGGACACCGATTTCACCGGCCTCGCTTTGAATGCGCTCGACACGACCGTTTTCCAGCGGGCGCTGGCCGCCATCGACAACGAGTTCGCGGACCCCGCCGCAGGCGAGAGCGGTACGACGGGCAAGGGCCAAGCACTAATCCGAGCACGGTTGCTCCAGTCGCTGGCCGTCACCATGCGCGAACTGGGTCTGGTCGACGGAGCACTCCGGGCGCAAGAGGAAGCGCTGGCGATCCGGCGATACGAGTTGGGCGATGACCATCCCGACACGCTCAACGCGATCGGCAACATGGGCACACTGCTCCATTATCAAGGCAAACGGGCGGAGGCCGAGCTCTTTCACCGCGAAGCACTGGAGAAGCGCCGCCGCGTATTGGGCGCAGAATCCGCTGAAACGCTGGAGTCGATCAACAATATGGGCTCGCTGCTCCAGGCCGGGGACAACCTGGATGCCGCCGAGCCCTATTTCCGGGAGGCGCTGGAGACCAGCCGTCGCGTGCTGGGCGGTGAGCACCCCATCACGCTCCAGTCGCTCAACAACATGGGCGTGCTCCGGCAAGCACAGCGCAGGCCGGGCGAAGCGGAGCCCTTTCTCCGCGAATATCTGGACATCAGCCGCCGTGTACTAGGCGAGGAGCACCCGTATACGTTGAAAGCGTTCAACAACATGGGCTACCTCCTCCAATCGCAGGGGAGGCTGGCGGAGGCTGAACCGTACCTCCGAGAGACGCTGGAGAAGGCGCGCCGTGTACTTGGGGACGATCACTCGCGTACCTTGAGCGCCGTCAACAACATGGGCTTCCTCTTGCAAGCGCAGGGCAAGCTCGCCGACGCCGAGGTGTACTACCGCGAAGCGCTAGCCGGACGCCGTCGCATACTGGGCGACGACCATCCGAACACGGTCAATTCGATCAGCAACATGGGCGCGCTGCTCGAAGCCCAGGGCAATCTGGCCGAGTCGGAAACCTATCGGCGCGAAGCCCTCGATAGAAGCCGCAGCGCCCTGGGAGACGAGCATCCGACCACGTTGAACCTGCTGAGCAACCTGGGCGGAGTGCTATTTGTGCAGGGCAAGCCGGCTGAGGCCGAACCCTACTTTCGAGAGGGACTCGAGCGCTGGCGCAAGCGGACAGACCCCAACCCGGCGGCATTCGCCTCGGCGCTCGCCAACCTGGGCAGAACCGTGCTGGTGCTACAGAGGTTCGACGAGGCCGAGCCACTCATTCGCGAGTGCCTGGAAATACGCGAGCGTATCCTTCCGGAGAGCAACCCGCTTCGCTGGCAGACACAATGCCTGTTGGGCGAGGCTTTGGCCGGCCTTGGGCGGTTCGGCGAGGCCGAGCACCTGCTGCTGGATGCCTGGGAACACCTCCGGCCCGACATCGAGACGCCAAAGTCAACGGGCGGCAACGACGGGCAGCGCAAGCTGTTGGCGCGGTTCGTCAAGCTATATGAAGCCTGGGACGCATCCGAGCCCGGCGCCGGTCATGACGCCGCAGCCCGCGAATGGGCGGCCAAGCTGCAGGCGCTGGACTCCGGGCAGCCGGCCCCCTGACTGGCATCAGGGCCGAATTTCCCTTCTCCCGTTGCGCCGCGGCCGTCATGCCGGCTCCGTGACAGATTGGGCGGGCAGAACTCAGGTTGAGGCGGGCAGCGAATCAGAACCCCGGCCGCCAAGGCCGCGGGTCGCGGACGCTGCGACGCAGCGAATCTCACCGACTCTCCTCGAGGCCGCGAGCGTGACTGGGTTCAGGCCCGCGCCCCTTGGCGGGCGGGGTTCTGAGCCCGCCGATACACGGCAACAACAGTCCCTGCGATGCATGTAGCCCGACCTGCCAGTCTCAAACGGCCCCGGTCTGCGGCGACGGCGTCATTGACGATGGGTGTGGCGAGCAATGCGACGACGGCAACAACATCTCCGGCGACGGCTGCAATGCTGGCTGCACGCTCAGCAATTGCTGCTCGGATCAGGGTTTCCTCGGCGGCTGCGACTACGAACCCTGCGAAGCCGCCGTTTGCGCAGCGGAGCCGTTCTGTTGCCACGGCTTCTGGACCGGAGGTTGCGCTCAAGCGGCGCTGCAGTACTGCCCCGGCCTGTGCACTACTTGCGGCAATGGCATCATCGAGGCGCCTTCCGAGGGCTGCGAGGATGGCAACACGGTAGATGGCGACGGCTGCAGCGCGTCCTGCCAGATCGAAGCCGTATGTGGCAACGGGATCATGGAGCCCGGCGAGGAGTGCGACGACGGCAATACCGGCAGTGGCGATGGCTGCAGCTCGACGTGCGAGTTGGAAGGTGAAGTCAGCAATTGTTGCTTCGCGCATTGCCCGACCGGGGGCTGCGATCACGATGTCTGTGAAGATATCGTCTGCACATTGGTGCCCTGGTGCTGCTCCGGCTGTTGGGACGAGTTCTGCGCTGAGACTGCCAATGCGGCCTGCAACGTGGTGTGCACGTGTGGCGATGGTAACATCGACTTCCCCGAGCAGTGTGACGACGGTAACATTACCGCCGGTGATGGTTGCAGCCCGCGGTGTCAGATCGAAAGCGTGTGCGGCAACGGCATCGTCCAAGTGGGCGAGCAGTGCGATGACGGCAATGTCATCGACGGCGATGGGTGCAGTGCGACGTGCCTGGTCGAGTGCGGAAACGGCATCCTCGATCCGGGCGAACAGTGCGACGACGGGAACACTGGTGGCTGCGACGCTTGCAGCCCGACCTGTCAGGTTCAGGCTGCCCCAGTCTGCGGCGACGGCGTGGTCTCGCCTGGATGCGAACTGTGCGACGATGGCAACACGTTCAGCGGCGATGGCTGTGGCCCGACGTGTGATGTCGAGCTCAGCAATTGCTGCTCGGGCCAATGCCCCGGACCGGTGGGTTGCGACAATAATGCTTGCGAATCGGCGGTTTGTGGGCTGTTGCCCCACTGCTGTTTCAATTGCTGGGACTCGCAATGTGCTGCTGTGGCGAAGCAGATTCTCTGCACCGACCTGTGCAACACGTGTGGCAATGGCATCACCGAGCCGGGCGAAACGTGCGACGACGGCAATGTCATCGCGGGCGACGGCTGCAGCGAGACATGCCAGTTCGAAGCCGTGTGCGGCAACAACATCGCCGAACCGGGCGAAACGTGCGACGACGGCAACGCCACGGCCGGCGACGGCTGCAGTGCGACCTGCCATCTGGAGGGTCAGACAGGGCTATCGCATCTAAACCGCGGTTAGTCTTGCCGGACGGTCGCGTTCGGGTTACACTGGCAAACTGAGCGTGTGAGGCCTCACGGAGTTTCTTGAACAAACCCGTGTACGGAGGGGCTG